>Ga0209506_1000207_pt1 | contig 86948 bp, 68 predicted proteins | sample AD_JPNHG2_MetaG_FD_184409 | JGI IMG/M metagenome (GOLD analysis project Ga0209506, IMG submission 184409) | Active sludge microbial communities of municipal wastewater-treating anaerobic digesters from Japan - AD_JPNHG2_MetaG (SPAdes) (version 2) | ecosystem: Engineered > Bioreactor > Anaerobic...
TGCTTTGGCTAAGCAAAGACGTAAATGGTTTATTGGCCTTTGGAATAATTCAAATCAGGTCGATTTCCCTTTGTTTTTTTCTAATGCGTAATCTGGGTTGAAACAACTATGCATGTATTTGACTTAGGTAAAATCAATTATATTCCTCATACCGAAACAGCACACAGATTTCACGAATTACCTGCAGATAAAACATTGATTATAGCCGATGCAGTAGGATTAAGAAGTAAAGATGTATGCTTTTTTTAACAGAAAAGGGATTTAAAAATATAATATTGCTTGCAGGTGGAATTGTTGACCGGGAAAGTTCTGGGTTACCCGTAATAAAAATCCTTCAAAACAATTACATGGTCAGTGTCCTTCTATGATGAAATCAAAAGATTAAAAATGACAACTGAATATTATACAAAATTTATCAATGGCATTTTATGGAAAGTTCCAAAAACCTCAACTGTATGGAGCCGAAAAGACATCTGGAGCACTATTAAGGTCAGATGGTCAATAGGCAGGATGAACTACAGGATAAAACCTGGTTTATATGCAGTTGGAAATCCGGATTCAAATTCTGAAATATTTGTTACTGCTAACTTTAAATTAAGTTTTGACCATTTACGCAGGGCATTGCATGAAATGGATGCCTGGATTTTAGTTCTGGACACTAAGGGGATTAATGTGTGGTGTGCAGCAGGAAAAGGTACTTTTGGAACCAGAGAACTTACTTACAGAATCAAAGCACATGAGCTGGATAAACTGGTAAACCACAAACGAGTTATTGTTCCGCAACTCGGAGCAACTGGTGTTTCGGCTCATGAAGTAAAAAATAGCACTGGTTTCAGGGTTATTTACGGGCCTGTCAGGGCTGAAGATATCAAAGAATTTGTAGCTGCCGGATTAAAAGCCACTCCTGAAATGCGAAAAGTTACTTTTCCCTTAATAGAAAGGATAAAACTAATACCTGTTGAACTTGCTTATGGGAAGTACTATTTGCTTGTTGTGCCAGCGATTTTCTTTATTCTTTCAGGATTAAATAAAAATGGTTTTTCTATTGATTTAGCATGGTCTGCCGGAGAAAAAGCAGTTATTGATTTGCTTTCTGCTTACCTTGCTGGTTGTGTTATTACTCCAATCCTGCTGCCATGGATCCCTTTCAGAAGATTTTCATTAAAAGGTCTTTCAATTAGTTGGATAATGGCAATTCCACTTCTGTACTTTAACTTTTTAGGAAACACTATTTTTGAGAATATTTCATGGTTTTTGATAATGGGTGCATTGTCATCATTTCTTGCTATGAATTTTACCGGTTCAACTACATTCACTTCATTGTCAGGAGTTCGGAAGGAAATGAAAATAGCTTTACCTTTGCAGATTGGAGCAACAGTCCTTGGAATTATTGGTTGGATTATCAGTAGATTTATTTAAAAACTATGAACGGTTTTATTTACCTGAAAAATGTTGTATCCCTTGAACTTGACAGGGAAAAATGCTCTGGCTGCATGATGTGTATTATCGTTTGCCCTCATGAGGTTTTTGAAATGAAAAACAAAAAAGCTATAATTATCAATAAAGATTTCTGCATGGAATGCGGAGCCTGTCAGAAAAACTGTCCCGACAATGCAATTAGTGTCAGGTCGGGGGTCGGTTGTGCTGCAGGAATTATCAATGGGATTTTACGAAATTCAGAACCAAGTTGTGATTGTGACTCAAATAAGATTAATTGTTGCTAATGCTAAAATCAAATTTTATGAATGTCTTCAACCCGATTCTTACCGATTATATTAAGCGTTTATTATCTGATAATGAGTTAGATAGAAAAAGAATGGAACTGCTTGATAAATTATCAGATTATATCAAGGAAAAAATCCTGCAGGAAAAAGAAGTAAACCTGATATTTATCTGTACCCATAATTCACGAAGAAGTCATTTGGCACATGTATGGGCATTGGTGGCTTCAAAATGGTATCAATTGAACAACATCAACTTTTTTTCAGGAGGGACAGAAGAATCAGCCTTTAATCCCCGTGCCGTTGCTGCCCTGATCCGTGTCGGATTTAAAATAGAAAATATGAATTCCATCGCAGATCATAATCCCCATTACAAACTGAAGTTTTCGGAAAAAGAACCGGAAATCATCCTGTTTTCAAAATTATACAATCACAAAGCTAATCCAAAAGAAAACTTTGCCGCGATCATGGTTTGCTCCCATGCCGATGAAAACTGCCCATTTATTCCGGGTGCGGAAAAACGCTTTTCAATTCCTTATGATGATCCGAAAGACTTTGATAACACTGAGCTTGAATCAGAAAAATATGATGAAAGATGTTTGGAAATAGCAAAGGAGATGTTTTATGTATTTAAAAAGATTAAACTCAATTAAATCATCTATAGCAGGGGATTTAAATCCCCTGCTGAAAAAAGAAAAACATATCAAAAAAAGGGGGATTGAAATCCCCCTCTATATAATAAATCTTTGATAATGAACAACTTGAAAACGAAATCATCTATAGCAGGGGATTTAAATCCCCTGCTAAAAAAATTAAAAAATTATTAAAAGGTGGATTAAAACCCAACATTAAAAATATAAATCATTGAAATTGAACAATTTAATATCGAGATTATCTATAGCAGGGGATTTAAATCCCCTGCTGAAAATAGAAAAACATATCATAAAAAGGGGGATTGAAATCACCCTCTATATAATAGATCTTTGATAATGAACAACTTGAAAACGAAATCATCCATAGCAGGGGATTTAAATCCCCTGCTAAAAAAAATTAAAAAATTATTAAAAGGTGGATTAAAACCCGACACTAAAATAATATAAATCATTGAAATTGAACAATTTAATATCGAAATCATCCATAGCAGGGGATTTAAATCCCCTGCTAAAAAGATTTTTCCCATTTCTTAACTTTTAAATTAAAAAATTATGCCCGCTCAAAAAAGACTTAAATTTTTAGACCGTTATTTGACGCTCTGGATCTTTCTGGCCATGGCCATTGGCGTGTTGTCAGGTTATTTTTTCCCTGCCATAGCAGATTTCTGGGAATCTTTGAAATCATCACCAGATAGCACCACAAATATTCCTATTGCTATCGGACTGATTGTCATGATGTATCCTCCCCTTGCCAAGGTCAGGTATGAAGAACTGGGTGATGTTTTCAGAAATTGGAAAGTTCTTAGCCTTTCGTTGATTCAAAACTGGATTATCGGGCCTGTTTTGATGTTTTTCCTTGCCATTTTATTCTTCAGGCTTTTCCCCGGTAAAGACAACGCTAACCTGCCATATATGTATGGAATCATAATGATAGGTTTAGCCCGTTGTATTGCCATGGTAATTGTCTGGAACGACCTTGCCAAAGGCGATACCCAATATGCTGCCGGTTTGGTGGCTTTTAATAGTATTTTTCAGGTGCTTTTCTTTTCAGTTTATGCTTACTTTTTTATTGCTATACTTCCCGGCTGGTTTGGAATACCAACCAATGATGCTGTTGAAAATATTACCATCGGGCAAATTGCTGAAAGTGTATTTATTTACCTTGGAATTCCATTTATCGCAGGATTTCTGACCCGATTTATTCTGATCAGAGTAAAAAACAAGGAATGGTATCATTCCAAATTTGTTCCTAAAATTAGTCCGCTGACATTGATAGCCTTGCTATTCACCATTATTGTCATGTTTTCATTAAAAGGTGAATACATCATCAAAATTCCTTTGGACGTGGTAATGGTTGCCATTCCATTGCTGATTTATTTTCTTGTTATGTTTTTTGCAAGTTTTTACATGAGTTACAGGGTAGGTGCAAATTACGGACAATCGGTAACCCTTTCATTTACAGCTGCTTCCAATAATTTTGAACTGGCCATTGCAGTCGCCATCGCCATCTTTGGCATGAACTCAGGTGAAGCTTTTGCAGCAGTTATTGGCCCGCTGGTGGAAGTACCGATAATGATTGGTTTGGTGAATGTGGCGCTGAAGATGAAAAAAATGTTTTAATTATTGTTTTTAATACAGAACAATAATGTATTATATTTGTTCTCCTAAAAGAACACTATTATGGAGTCATTGTACAACATATCGAACAATTTAATTACCGGGACATCATTAAATTTTCAAAGATATTTACTTCAAAAGATCAATTGGGACAATAGATTAATTGCCATCAGGGGTGCAAGAGGAGTTGGGAAAACAACCCTAATGTTGCAGTATATTAAACAAAAGCACAAAGTCGGGCGAGAAGTGATTTTTGTAAATCTCGACAATTTGTATTTCAGCAAAAGTACTTTGGTGGAATTTACTGATGAATTTGTAAAAAACGGAGGAAAATATCTGTTTCTTGACGAAGTTCATAAATACTCCAATTGGTCGCAGGAGATAAAAAATATCTATGATTCATATCCGGAACTCAAAATTGTCTTTTCAAGTTCATCTTTGCTCCAGATTTATAAAGGAAGTGCGGATTTGAGCAGAAGAGCTGTCAGTTATGACCTCCCCGGACTTTCTTTCAGGGAATTTCTGGAACTTGAATATAAAATTAAATTTCCATCCTATTCATTGGAGGATATAATCAATCATCATCAAGAGATAACTCCTTTTATTTTATCAGAAATTAAGCCGCTGGTGGAATGGAAAAACTTCACCAACTATGGCTATTACCCGTTTTTCAAAGAAAGCAAAACCGATTACCATCACAAACTAAGAAATATAATTAATCTGGTAATTGAGTCGGATTTACCTGCTGTTATAAATATTGATCACAGCAGTATTTTGAAAATAAAAAAGTTGTTAGCCTTGCTATCATCTTCAGTTCCTTTTATGCCAAACGTTTTAAAATTAAGTGAATTAATTGGAACAAACAGGAAAACAGTCATTCAATATTTTGATTATCTGCACAATGCATGTATTCTTAATCTGCTAAGCTCTGAAATAAAAGGACTTAAATATCTTGCAAAACCTGATAAAATTTATTTAAACAACACCGATTTGATGTATGCTATTTCTGTGGAAAATATAAATGTTGGCAACCTCAGGGAAACATTCTTTTTAAACCAATTAAATCCAGTCGCTTCGGTAACTTCGGGTAAAAAGGGCGATTTTATTGTTAATGGAAATTATATTTTTGAGATAGGTGGAAAAAATAAAGATTTTTATCAAATCCGGGATGTAGAAAACTCATTTCTTGCATTAGATAACATTGAAACAGGGATAAAAAACAAAATCCCACTTTGGCTATTTGGATTTTTATATTAAACCAGCAGATTAACATGCTCTTTTATGGCAGCTTCCAATAATTTTAAACTATCCATTGCAGTTGCCATTGCCATTTTTGGCATGAACTCAGCTGGAGCCTTTGCAGCAGTTATTGAAACGCTTGATGATTGGTTTGGTGAACCTGGCGCTGAGGTTAAGGAAGCAATTATATGAATAGAAAATTATAAACTTAAACAATCTGATCCGGCCATTAATTTCAAATAATTCGTTAGGGAGCCAGCCGGCTTACCTTCCATTTGTCTTTCTTTTTTTCAAACAAAATACGGTCGTGGAGCCGATGTTCCCTACCCTGCCAGAATTCTATTTTATCGGGGATAAGTAAATACCCACCCCAAAAATGCGGACGTTTGATGTCTTCTTTTTTACTCAATACTTTATCAAATTCTGAAAGAAGTTCCTGCCGTGATGAGATTTTTTCACTTTGCGGGGAAATTAGGGCTGCTATCTGGCTTTCATACGGCCTCGACTGAAAATATATATCTGACATATTTTCATCCAGTTTTTCGACCTTCCCTTCAATCCTGACCTGTCTTTCGAGCTGTGGCCAGAAAAAATTCAGTGCTGCATATTCATGATGTTTCAGATCTTTTCCTTTTCTGCTTTTATAGTTGGTATAAAAGACAAAGCCCTTATAAGTATAATCACGAAGTAATACTATCCGCGATGATGGCCGGTTGTCTTTTCCGATGGTTGACAGGGTCATGGCATTAGGCTCGGGAATTTTAGCATCAAAAGCCTCTATCAGCCATTTTTCAAATAATGAAAAGGGATTGTGTCCGACATCTTCTTCTTTCAGCTCCCCTCTAAGATATTGATTATGAATATTAATTTCTTCTTTCATGATAACTTTTCGGCTTCATTGTTCAAAATTCGTACTAAAAACAAGAATCTTAGATATGATATTTTTCCACAATCTTTATTCATTATTTTTTCAGGTATTAAAGTTGTTTATATTAGCACCCGAAATTAATCATCATTCAAAACAAGAATATGAATATTAAAAGCTTTTTTGCAGGAATAATTCTGGCATTCATCCTTCCTGCAACCTTATTTTCTCAGGATATTTCTCCTGTAAAATCAAATCAAAACCTGAGATATTATTCCGATAGCAGAATACCCGCTTATCTTCAGCCGGCTGAAATGATTGAGAAAAGTAATGCAATTGACTGGATATCCAATAATTACAAAATTACACCCGGTCTGGGTTTCCGGTTTATCAGCACTGATTCCGATCAACTTGGCTGGGTACATGATAAATATCAGCAGATTTATCAGGGAATACCGCTTGAATTTGCTGTTTATCAGGTTCATACGAAAGAAAACAGGGTAGTATCTTTCAGCGGGGTAGCATTTGACCGGATTGACATTCAGAACAAATTAGTTTTAGATGAAAAAGAGGCGCTGAATATTGCATTAAGTTATATTGATGCTGATAGTTATATGTGGGAGTTCCCTGATGAAGAAGCATTTTTAAAAGCAATTACGGAAGATATAAACGCCAGCTATTTTCCGCATGCAGAACTTGTTTTAATCAACGGAAAAGGAAATTTTAAATCCGGACAACTCAGGTATGCCTATAAATTTAACATTTATACAAAAGAACCGCTTTCAAGGGCAGAATATTACGTTGATGCAGAAAATGGCAATATTATTTTTATCAACCCGCTCATTCACACCACTGATGAACCGGGGACAGCAGTTACCAAATACAGTGGAAACCAGACCATTACGGCAGACAAGATCACAGCCGACAGTTTCCGATTGCGGGAAAGCGGCAGGGGAAAAGGAATTGAGACCTACAACATGAAAAAAGGGACCAATTATTCTGCAGCAGTTGACTTTTTTGATAAAGATAATTACTGGAACAATGTAAATGCCGATAAGGATGAAATAGCCACAGATGCACACTGGGGAACAGAAATGACCTATGATTATTACAAAATCAAGCACGGACGCAACAGCATCGATAACAAAGGTTATAAACTCAGAAGCTATGTCCATTATTCCGTGAATTATACAAATGCTTTCTGGAACGATCAGTTCATGACTTATGGTGATGGCAACAGCAGTACGCAGCCTTTTGTCGCGATCGATATCATCGGCCATGAAATCACACACGGATTGACCAGCAACACCGCAGACCTTGTATATGCTTCAGAATCAGGAGCATTAAATGAAGGATTCAGCGATATTTTCGGAAACATGATTGAACTGTATGCCAAACCATCAGAAGCCAGTTGGGAAATGGGAGAAGACATCGGATATGTGATCCGCGATATGAGCAATCCAAACTCAGGTGGCAACCCCGACACCTATGAAGGGCTATACTGGCTCAATACCAAAGGATGTGTTCCTTCACAGCAAAACGATCAATGCGGGGTACACCAGAATTCAACTGTCAACAGTTACTGGTTTTATTTGCTTGCCAACGGAGGAAGCGGAACGAATGACAAAAATAATTCATTCAATGTCAGCGGATTAGGAACCGACAAAGCCGCTGCCATTGCCTTTCGTTCGCTGACAGTGTATCTGCCACCCTCAGCAGACTATGAAGATGCCCGGTATTATTCTGCCCGTGCTGCTGCCGACCTCTACGGGGAATGTTCAAATGAAGTAACACAGGTATTAAAAGCATGGTACGCTGTCGGTATTGGCGGAGACGGTATCTCTGCAAATTTCTATGCCTCAAAAACATCAAGCTGTGCTGTTCCTTTCAATGTTGAATTTACCAACACCTCCGATCCGCATCAGCAATATATCTGGGATTTCGGAGATGGCGACACCAGTCATCAGCTCAACCCTGTTCATACCTATACAAATATTGGCTCTTATACCGTTACGCTGATTGCTGTCAGCAACTGTAAAACCGACACTGTCATTAAAACAGCCTACATCATTGCTGACGATAAGTTGCCGTGCATATACCAGATGTCGTCAAACAGCAAGCGTGAAACAGCCAGTGTCTGCAGGGGAACCCTGCTGGATGACGGAGGTTCAGGGAATTATAACGGCAATCTCGAATCTTATTTTACCATTTATGTCCCCGGGTCTTCCAATATTGTTCTTGAATTCCTTTCGTTTGAATTTGAAGAATGTCCCACCGGCTGTGATTTTTTATACATCTATGACGGAAAAGATGAAACCGCCCCATTGATAGGCAAATATACAGGTAGCTCACTCCCGAATGGCGGAATCATTACATCCTCCGGCAATGCCATTACCATACGCCAATCCACCGACCCTTACCTGACTTATTCCGGTTTTGAATTAAAATGGTATTGTTCCGATTCCACCCAGCCACCACGTGCTGATTTCAAGTACAAAGTTATCAGCAGCTGTACCGGAATGGTTGAGTTTACTTCCTTAGGTTTCAATCAACCCAACCAGTGGTTCTGGGATTTTGGAGACGGAGAAACCAGTACACTCCAGCATCCTCAACACGAATATAAAAAAACAGGAATATATTCAGTTAAACATAAGTGTATCAATCATGTAGGAGAAGACAGCATCGTCAAACAAGACCTGATTGTCATCACACGTCCCGATGCTCCTGAAATTTTCGAGGCCACTTCCTGCGGACCTGCATCCCTGCAACTGCGGGCATATAGCAATGGCATTCAGAGATGGTACCTCAATGAAACGGATACTTCACCATTCTTTACTGGTGACACCCTGACAACTCCCTATCTGAACAGCTCGAAAATTTATTATGTCATGGCTGATTATCCTTCAGAACCCATCCATGTCGGCCCGGTTGACAACACATTCGGAAATGGCGGTTTCTTTACCGGTTATCAGGCATTGATATTCAATGTCTATGAAGACATTACCCTGAAAAGTGTAAAAGTTTATGCCAACGGTGAAAAAATCAGAACCATTCAACTCAGGGATAAAAACAATACGGTTTTACAGGAAGCTGTCATCAATATTCCCGGAGGAGAAAGCAGAATTGACCTGAATTTTAAAATTCCCAAAGGGAATGACTACCGGCTCGGAACCACCACAGGTGCTGATATGTATCGCAACAGTACCAATGCCGCATACCCATATAAAATTGATAATCTGATTGCTATAACCGGAAGTACGGCTTCTCAGGCAGGTTATTATTATTTCTTTTATGACTGGGAAATCATGAAACAGCCTTGTTACAGTGCCAGAGTTCCTGCCGGAGCATGGATTGATAGCCTGAAACCAAAAGCCGGCTTTGCTGCCAATCAGATTCATGGCCTGACAATTCAATTCACCAATCAAAGCCAGAACGGAAGATCATTTGAATGGAATTTCGGAGATGGCTCATTTTCAAAAGAAAAACAACCGGTTCATATCTTCCCCGCAGCAGGGAACTACAACGTCAGTTTGTTAGCTTCAAATGGCTGTGGAGACGACAGTATTTCGAAAAATGTAATGGCAGAAAGCAGCATTCAGCCAGCTAATGAATCCGGCTTTATTGTTTACCCCAATCCAGTAGATAATATACTTTTTGTCAGTTTCGGAAAAATCAGACCCGACAGGATTATTATTTACAATTCTCTTGGACAAAACATTCAATCTATCGTCAACATTCCTCATAACCAAAAACAAACTGAAATAAACGTAACGAACTGGCCTGATGGCCTTTACTTTATACAATTATCTGAAAATGATTTAATTTCAACTAAATCGTTTATCATTAAAAAATAAAGTCTTATGAAATCTTTCTCGAAAATTTACTATTTTAATGCACCTTTACAGGAAGTTTTTGAGGCCTTGACAAACCCCGACATTATTGAAAAATGGACAGGCAGTGTTGCCTTTATGGATGCGCGCCCGGGAGGAAAATTTTCACTCTGGGACGACTCAATCAACGGCAAGAATGTTGTTATTGAGCCTAATCGCATTGTTCAGGATTGGAAAGAAGAAACATGGGAAAAGTATTCAAGAGTTACCATAAATCTGAGAGAAACGCCAAACGGAACGGAACTTGAACTTATTCATGAAAATATACCACCATTAGCACTTTACAATATCAAACAAGGGTGGGACGAATCGTTTATGCTTCCTTTAAAAGATTTACTCGAAGAAAAACCGGAAGAAGAAGATTAATTCACAGGTCAGGAAAGTCAGATAAGCTAAATATTAAAAGCAGGTAGCAGACAGTCAGTATCAGGCAAGAACCATTTGGGATGAGGGACATGGAATGCTGAAATACGGAATTCAGAATACGGAAAAACGGGAACCGGAACTCGTAAATCAAAAATTAACCCAAAGACTAACCATACATTTTCCAATATCAAGATAGTATAACAGATGATGAGTTTCCGATGCCTACTGACTGCATCATGGACTGGATTCTTTCAGCAGTTATAAATTTCAGGCATTAAAAAAATGTCATCATGGCTTAAACAAACCCTCTCTCCTTTTGAATAGTCTCGTAAGCTTCGTTTATTTTTCTGAACTTTTCATTGGCTGCCTTCTGAAATTCTTCGCCCAGATGAAGAACTTTATCAGGGTGGTATTTCATAGCCAGTTCACGATATGCTTTTTTTATCTCCTGTACAGTAGCTGTAGGTTCAAGTCCAAGCACCACATAAGCTGCAGAAGGGTCTTTGTAGTACATGCCTTTAATCATCTCAAAATCAGCAGATTTAATGGATAATTGTTCTGCTATCTCTCCAATGATCTTAACCTCACTGTAAGCTACTTCCTTGTCGGCCTGAGCAATTCCGAAAAGATAATAAAGCAAATGCACCCTTGAACTGTAATCCATATTGGCTTTAATCTGTGTACAGACATCATGGGTTGAAAAAGACTGAGCCAGAATATTCTTCAGCATAAGGATATAATTTCGTGCCCGGTATTCGCCAAACTGGCTTTTGTAAAATTGTTTGACATAGTCAAGTTCGGAACGCATTACTTTTCCATCGGCCTTCATGACGGCAGCAGATAATACCAGCAACGAAGCTGCAAAGTCGCCCGGAGTGGTCATAGGCCGTTTAAAACGGCTGTCTTCATATTTCAGATTATCAATAGCAGAACCCAGTGCAAAGCCAATGATAGCTCCTATCGGGCCACCGAAAGCCCAACCAAGCCCACCGCCTATCCATTTCGCATATTTTGCCATTATTGTATTGTTAACTTTTCTTCATCCAGATTCAATACAGCCATTTTGCCATTGCTGACATCATTAAAAAAACCGGCATCAATCCCGGAAGCATAAGGTATTTCGTTCAGAATTGCACCTTCCACCAGGTTAAAATCAGGAGCATGGACGCTGACCAGAGCAGCAGGGGCTTTGCCAATATTTTTAAGGGTCTGAAGTACCAGAGCTCCTCCGCTCGAACCTTTTGTTTCCATAAAAACAAAAATTTTTCCTGCTAAATTCTCTCCTTTACAATTACCCGTATCTACCAGAATCTCAGCAGTTTCGAGGTCAACATCTCCCAAAAAGGAAAAGGATGCCGGAAAAAGTAAAACCGGAGCATGGCAGTTGCCTCTGACAACCTTCCTTACTTTATACGTTTTCATAAGCTTATTTTGTTACAAATTTTCCTTCAACAGCAGAGCGAATGCAGTTTTCCATATTAGTTAATGCTGTTTTACAGCCAATCAAATCACCGACATAACGTAGCATCTTTCCGCTGTTGCAAACCATGGCTGCCACATTTGGAACTTTCATGCCAAATTCACGGCAGGTACTTTGGCGCATATGACTTTCCACAGGGCAGGTATCACATACCACCTTTGCTCCGCTTTTTTCAATTACTTCAACAATACCGGAATATTCAGCCTGCTTTCGGGTCATACGGTTCGTACAAATCCAGAATCTGACACCAGGAGCTGTTTTCTTTCCATCAAGTAAAGCTGCAGCTTTCTGAAGTAACGGCAAGGTATAATGCGGACAGCCAAGGGTAACAAAGTCAATAGGATCACCGGCTGAAATATTTGTCAGAGTTTCATAAACGCTGTCCAAATCTTCGTCTTTTATAATGTATTTATGTTCAGGGAGTTGCCCCTGAAAAGCTTCTTCAACTGTCCTCGCTTCAGGTGTGACTCCGGGAATATGAAACAAAGTAACGGATCCGGCTGTAGCCAATGTAGCACCCAATACAAGCAGAAATTCCTGCTGATGTGTGTTAACCCCTTCAATAACAGGCACTCCGCTGCCGGCAATTTTCCCGATATAAAAACCAAGAGCACTCCATGCATCTTCAGAAATTAATCTCTCCCTGCTGATTTCCACTTTAAACCAATGCGTTCCTTTCCTGTTTTCATCCAGCAGATAACCCATCAACGGATATTTTCCACACACGGCAGAATGACGGGTCAGCAAGCCTCCACGATTTGTTCGAACCCCCAAAACAGAGTTGTAATAAATAATGGCACTGCTTTCGACCAATGCAGTATAACTTCCGAAGGGTGGTATAAATCCAAGATGTTGAGGCGTACAGGTAAAGGTTTCAAGAATTCCCATTTTTCGATGGGCCGGCTCAATCTGCGACTGTAAATCAACAAGTTGAGCCGGACAACCTGTAATTTCAGGTTTTTCAAGATCACAGCAAAGAGTTGAACTGGTAGTAGGAACTGATACTTTTGCACCTGTTTCTGCATATTCCACCGCATCTTCGACATTTCCCCTGTAAATGGCCATTTCAGCAGGATAATGACAATATACGATATCCACCAGCCTCTCAGCGCCAAATGCCTCTCCCAGTTGTATAATAAAATCCAATGCCTGAGCCTTTGCTTTTCCCTGTTTGCCCGATAATATGTCCTCTTCTTCTTTTGTCAGTTTCATGTCCGATTTTTTATTAACAGCAAATTTGAGAAAAAATAATTATATGACATCAACAGGCAAAAACGGAGAGTAAAAGTAATAATTACAAGTCAATGGTTGCTCAAAGGAAAGAACGCACAGAATCAGATTAATGGCAATAATCAGTGAAAACTTCAGCGGCTCTGGTGTCTCCTAAATCAATTGCCTTTTTCAGGTTGTCACATGCCTTTTCCGTTTCATTATTCATCAGGTAAGAAATACCAAGATTGAAATATCCCTGTGGATTTTCAGGTGATATGGAAATTGCGAGATTGAAATCGTCTTCTGCATGGTTAAACAATTCCATTTTGCTGTAAATAATTCCTCTCATGATTAAAGAAAGATAATGATGATCATCCAGGCGGAGAGCATCATTCAGATATTCCAGTGCTTCCTGCTCATGCTGTAGGTAATAATAAGCCAGCCCGATGTAATAATAAGCTTCCGGGTCATTGCTGACATAAAGCAGTGAAAGTTTAAATTTGTTGATGGCTTCTTCATATCTCCCTTCAGCAGCCAGTTGAATTCCATCATTGATAAACATTTGATACAGCCCTTCATTGGTGAAGCTAATAGTGCTGTCTCCCAGTTTAATATCAATTCCTGTTCCTTTGTCAGTAACAACTATTTTATTGCTGTCGTTGTTCTGAGCATAAACCCCTGACAACACACAGCTTAGCATCAGTAACAGACCTGTCTTATTCATGACTTTTTCTGAATCAATACCTTCGGATCGACTCAGGTAAAACAAACAGGCCTTTTATTTTATCAGTAATCAAGTGAAACAATTTCATCGAGTGGCTTCCGGACTCTTTCTGAGAGTTCCATTTTTTTGAAAATTTCATCAAGATATTCAGGTTTTCCGGGAAACCCTAATGCAATAACGACAACAGGTTCGAGGTCTGTGCTCAGCTGAAAGGCCTTGATAATCTTTTCGTTATCATATCCACCCATCTGGTGGCAATACAAACCTTCTTCCATAGCCTGAAAAGTCAGATATGCTGCAGCCTGGCCGCAATCGTGCCGAAAGGCCGGATTTTCTTTTCCTGTTTTTGCAGAAATCTTATTTCCACAGATAACCACTAATACAGGAGCCAGCTTAGCCCATTTCCTGTTAAAATCAACGAGGCTGTCAAAAATTTTTTCATAGGTTTCTGTACCTTTAGTACCTGCAAGTATTTCCCAAGGCTGGTCGTTCATAGATGAAGGAGCCCACCTGACCGCTTCAAAAATCCGCATCAGTACTTCTTTCGGGGGAGTTTCAGGTTCAAAGGTTCTCGGGCTGTATCGCCTGAATATCAATTCATTAAGTTTATATTGAGTATTTGCTGTTTTAACTAACATGGCTTTAACATTATTCTTTATAATACACTCTTTTAACCCTTTGCGAAATATTTGTCAATACTTCATAGGGAATAGTCTCAAGACCTTTTGATATTTCTGACAAGGGTAATTCATCTCCGAAAATGATGACTTCATCTCCTTCGTTGGCAGGTATATCACTGATGTCAATCATGGTCATGTCCATACAAACATTTCCGATCACCGGGACTTTATGTCCGTTGACAAGCACCTGCCCGGTACCATTTCCAAGTTTGCGGGGAAAACCATCAGCATAACCAACTCCGATAGTAGCAATCCTCATGTTTTTCTTTGCAATGTAACTCCTTGAATATCCAACACTTTCGCCTGCTTCAATCTCTTTGATCTGAGAAATAACCGTTTTGAATGTAATGACATTTTTTAAACTTTCCTGAATATTACCGGTTATATCTATGCCATATAATCCTATTCCCAGCCTGACCATTTCATATTGATGATCATTAAAGCGGATAATAGCAGCACTATTGAGAGCATGACGAAGAAAACCATTTATCCCCTTGCTTTTCAATTCTTTACAAATCTTTTCAAAAACTGTCAGCTGATTTAAGGTAAAGCTATCATAATCAGATATTTCTGCAGAAGACAAATGTGTAAAAACTGAAGCAACATCGAGATAGGGGTTTTTCTCCAGGATTAAAGCAATTTCAGGGACATCAGTCAGTGAAAATCCAAGTCTGTGCATCCCTGTATCAAATTTCAGATGAATTTTAACCTTATTCGAAAAAGGACTTTTCCGATAAATGTCTGTCAATGTATTCAACAGACGGAAACTGTATATTTCAGGTTCGAGCCCGTAGCTTAGAATTGACGACAGGCTTTCAATATCAGGATTCATCACCATGATGGGTTTTCTGATGCCGGCATTGACCAGTTCAATTCCCTCATCGGCATAAGCCACTCCAAAATAATCCACCTGATTGTATTCCAGAATGTTAGAGACATTTATATTTCCCGATCCATAGCTAAAGGCTTTTACCATGGCCATCACTTTGGTGTCAGGCTTCAGTTTTGAACGAAAAACATTCAGGTTGTGAATCAAATGATTAAGATTGATTTCCAGAACGGTAGCATGTATTTTACGCTGAAGTAAAGCAGTAATTTTCTCAAATGAAAATACCCTTGCTCCTTTTATCAGAATGGCTTCATCCCGAAAACTGTCAGGATTGATATTTTTTAAAAATTCATCGGTTGAAAGATAAAACGAAGCATTTTTATCAAACAGGTTTTCAAAACGTTTCATGTTTTTACCAATCCCGATCACCTTGTCAATATTCCTGAGTCTCAGCATTTGCGAAATATGGGAATACATTTGTTCAGGATTGGTTCCGCTTTGCAGAATATCCGAAATGATGGCCGTTTTTTTTCTGTTTTTCCCCTGATAAACGAGATTATCAAGTGCAATTGCCAGCGAATTAATGTCTGAATTGTAGGTATCGTTTATCAAAAGGCAGGAATGTATGCCTTCCTTGATCTCAAGCCTCATTTCTACAGGCTGTAAATCAGCCATTCGAGATGTTAAATAGTCAGGGCTGAAATGATATTCGAGTAAAAACAAAAGTGCATGCAGACAATTTTCAAAGGAAGCCTGATCGCTGAAAGGAATCAGAAATGAATAGGTTTTTCCCTGCCATTCAAAACTTACCTTTCTGCCGGCAGTTGTAATTTCTTGATGAGTGATTTTTAACTTTGAATCCTCGTCAGGTTTTAATGACCACGTAATCAGTTCAATGTTTTTATTGAAAAATCCCTCTTTTTTTAGTTTATGTATGTAAGTATCAATAAACTCATGGTCTTTGCAGTAAATGAGTTTTGATGAATTTCTGAACAACAGTAGTTTTTCCCTCAGTTTCTGTTCAATAGTACTGAAACCTTCCTGATGAGCATTCCCGATATTTGTCAGGATACCCGACTCAGGATCAATGATTCCGGCAAGTTTCTGCATTTCACCCACCGTTGAAATTCCGGCTTCAAACACCGCCATTTCATCACTTTCATTCAACGTCAACAGGGAGAAAGGAACACCTATCTGAGAATTATAGCTTTTAGGGCTGACCCTGACCTTTTTCACATTTGCAGAAAGCTGTGCAATCCATTCCTTAACAATGGTCTTTCCGTTGCTGCCGGTAACAGCAGCAACAGGAATCTTAAATTTTTTACGGTGAGCAAAAGCAATCTGCTGAAGTGCATCCACACTGTTTTGACATAGAATTACATTTAATCCGTGAATAATATTCTCAGGTAAATCTTCAATAAATCGTTGATTGTCAATAATAAAATTTCTGATACCTTTTTCAGCCAGTTCTCTGATATATTTATGCCCGTCATTGTTTTGCCCCTTGATTGCAATAAAAACAGCATTTTGCTTTCGCAGAAAATTTCTTGAATCAGTAACTACATACTTTATGGTATCGTCTGAGGAAAAAAATAAAAATTTCCCGTCTGTCAGCTCTTTAATTTCACGGATGGTAAATTGCATTGCAGATTGAATACCGGCTTTTTATCAGTAAACAAAGTTATGATGAAAGTGTTCAATACCAAAAGGCAATTATGGACAAAAACCTACTTTTGCATGGTAAAGAAAGTTTATAATAAGAGCTCATGCTTAAAAAAGTAAGCAAACAGGAAGCTGTCAGAAAGCTTGAAAAGTATTGCACATATCAGGATCGTTGTCATCAGGAAGTCCACGAAAAGCTATACAATCTGGGATTTTCCAAAGATGACAGGGACGAAATCATTGCTTATCTGATTGATAATAAGTTTTTAAACGAAGAGCGTTTCGCCAGAAGTTTTGTCAGAGGGCATTTTTATCTGAAAAACTGGGGGAAACTTAAAATCATCAATGCCCTGAAATCAAAAGGAATCAACTCAAACCTTATCAGAATAGCCATTGAAGAAATTGATGATCAAGATTATCTCAAAACATTCCGAAAACTGGCTGAGAAAAAATTTAAGGAGATAAAAGACACTGATAGTTTCAGCAGAAAAGCTAAACTTGGACGTTATTTATCGGGTAAAGGTTATGAATTTCAACTCATTACAGAATTTCTTGACTCACTCAATGATTAAGTCATAATCTGGCTGACTTCTTCAAGGGCTATGATATGCCCTTCTTTTTCACAATAAGGACAATGGTCAAGCTGGGTATCATATTTAAATTCGCATCTTGGGCACTTTGGAGTTGCTATAAAATAGTAGACACAAAGATAAGTCATTAAGCTGCGGAATTTTTGGTTAATAATATTTTTCATATTCAGCAGGTGACATATAGCCAAGTGCCGAGTGTTTTCTTTTAAGATTATACCATGTTTCAATGTAATCAAAAACAGACAATGCCGCCTCTTTTATTGTTTGATATTTATGCCAATTAGTCCATTCGGATTTTAATGTTTTAAAGAAGCTTTCTGCCACTGCATTATCCCAGCAATTACCCTTTCTACTCATACTTTGCTGGATGATTTTGTGTCTTTTAAGCACTTTTACAAACTCATCACAGGCGTATTGAACTCCTCTGTCTGAATGAAATATTAGTTGTTGGGTAATTGGACGGTTATTTAAGGCCATTCTAAAGGCTGAAATACTTGTGTCATCGGCTTTTAATGTTCTTGATAGCGCCCATCCTATCACCTTTCTATCGCCCAGATCTATAACAGTCGTCAAATAGAGCCAACCTTCTTTTGTTGGAATATAAGTTATGTCTGAAACCCATACCTTACTGATCGTTCCTATGTTAAAATTCCTATCCAACAGATTTTCAGCAATTCGAAAAGAATGCTTAGAATCAGTAGTGGCAACATATTTCTTCCGTACGATGCTTCGAATACCTGAACTTTGCATTAACCGAGCTACACGAGGTCTTGATACCTTATTAAATTCTTTCCTAAGCTCTTCAGTAATCCTTGGACTACCGTAGGTCTTTTTGCTTTTGTTATGTATTTCTCTAATTTTCATTAGTAGAACTTGATTTTCTTTAAATCTTTTTGGAGGCTTGCTTTTCAACCATTTATAGTATCCGCTTTTGCTTACTTTTAAGACTTTACACATCTTTTCAACAGGAAATTTAGTGCGGTTATTCATTATAAACTGAAATATTTCCCATCGCTCTTGGAAAAGATGCCTATTGCTTTTTTTAAGATATCTCGCTCCATCTTAATATCAGCTAACTCTTTTTTAAGCCTGGCAATTTCAGATTCTTCTTCAGTCATCTTTTTCTTTCCATTTCCCGGGAAGCTTTTACCTTCAAATGAGGCAAATTCGCTACGCCATCGATAAATCAGCTCTGGACGAATATCTAATTCATGTGCTAATTCCCTTATGTTTTCCATGGAATAGCTCAACTCGACTGCTTTTAGTTTAAATTCTCGATCAAATTTTCTTCTTGTTTCCATTTTACAAAGATTTTAAAATTCTCAGTTTTGTCTTAACTAACCGTCCACTAAAATATTGCAAGTCCAATTTTGGTAAATTTGTAGTTTAGTAATGATAACGAAAACAATATTTGAAAACGGAATAGCTCCCTCTTTTTTTGAAAGAGAGGGCTGGGGTGAGTTAAATTTAATAAAAATCACTGCTGCCCAAAATAATTTACAAAAGTAAAAAAATGATAGTATAAACGCAAAAAGAAAGAGAGAAATGGAATTTTAAAAATCAAGCCATAGGTGTCTCAACCGCATATTCCCCGACAAGTTGTTTAAAATCTTCTCATGGAAATAAATTTATGATTTGACTTAAAAGCGTTATTTTTACCATGGGTTTGTTTGTTTGTTTTTTGCAAAAGTTGCCTGTTTTCAGGCAACTTTTGCCAACCCTTTCAAATTTTTTTTATTTTGGACAGATGTGAACTAAAATGAATTAATATGGAAAATAAAACAAAAACATGCCTGATTACAGGAGCCACAAGCGGTATCGGAAAAGCAGCTGCAACAGAACTCGCCCGCAGAGGATTTCATGTCATTATCACTTACCGCAATAAAGAAAAAGCATTAAAAGTAATGGATGAAATAAAACAAAAAAGTGGTAATCAATCTGTTGAAGGTTTCTTTGTGGATTTTGAATCACTCGCTTCTGTGCGGGATTTTGCAATTGAATTCAAATCAAAATACGACCATCTTGATGTTTTAATCAATAATGCAGGTATCTGGGAAACAAAACGGTCGGAGACCAAAGACGGCATCGAAAAAATGTTTGGTGTCAACCACCTCGCTCCTTTCCTGCTGACAAATTTACTTCTTGATGTGCTGAAAAAAAGTGCTCCTGCACGTATTGTGATTACTGCCAGCGAAGCTCACCGTTTTTCCGGTATCGACTTTTCTGATCTTGAATCTAAAAACAACTTCGGAACCATGAAAGCTTATGGTCAATCAAAACTGGCCAATATTCTTTTCACCAAAGAGCTTTCTGAAAGGCTGAAAGACAGCGGAATTACTGTCAACTGCCTGCATCCGGGTGTTGTCAATACCAATCTTTTCGAAAAATTCAGCCCTGGAATGAAAAAGATTTCTTCCCTGTTTTTGATAAGTCCTGAAAAAGGAGCTGAAACGACAGTTTTTCTCGCTGCTTCATCTGAAGTGGAACACATCAGTGGAGAGTATTTCAGCAAAAAGAAAATCAAAAAAAGCAGCAAAATCAGTTACGACAAAGCTACAGCGAAAAAACTCTGGGATGTCAGCATGAAATATGTCAAAGATTATCTTTGATTTAACCTAAACTGTTGCCGGTACCTTAATCTTTCTTTTCGATAAATCCTTTTTATCAACGTCAGATAGCATAAGCCTTGCTATATTTACCGTAAGGAAAATATTTTGCTATTCAGTTAAAAACAGGCATTTAATTAAAAACAAGATGAGGATACTTTATTTTTCAACAGTAATAATCTTTTTGCTGACATTCAACTCATGCAAAAGAGATCAGTCTGATAACGATAAGGAAGATCAAAAGAAAGAGGCTTCAGGTCAGGCCGAAAAAGAAATCAAACCTATCGAAACCGATGAAGGAGGCCGGCCAAAGAATCCGAATTACCATCCGGTTAATGCAACAATTATTGGTTTTGTCAAAGGTGGTGCGAATGTCAATGTCATTCTGGATGAGCTTGACATCGGGAATATCTATCCCATTTATTCCGCAGTTGTTGATGAAAACAACACGTTTCGCTTTGATTTTCAAGTAAATGAACCATCTATTTACCAGCTCCGTTTTCCTAACGGAAATATTCACCTGTTTCTCAGAGGCGGTACCGTAAAAGTCAACACAAACCTCTCCGATTTAGGTTCTTATCAGGTTATTGGCTCTCCCGAATCCATGCAGCTAAAGGAAATGTATTATCTGCTCAATGACCTGAACAGTAAAACTGTAGAACTTCAGGACAGAGTTGAGACTTTGAAAAAAGATAAAAACAAGGTCAAAGAGTTGCTGAGGCTTGTAGATTCTTTACCCATCTATTACAGTGCAATCAGTAAGGAAAAATCAAAAAAACTCAGAAATTTTGTTGAAAGGCTTGATACTTCCATGATCGCTCTTTTGGCAGCATTTTATCTGGACGCTGATGAAAATTATGATTTCCTGATTAAAACAAGGAACAAGTTTTCAAAAATCTGTCCGGGATCAAGATTCTACAAGCAGCTTGACGATAAATTAGCTAATATTGTTCCTGTCGGGCCGGGCAAAGATGCACCAAATACGGTAGCCAGCGATCCTAACGGAAAAGAAGTTCAACTGGCTTCCTTAAAAGGAAATGTTGTTTTACTCTATTTCTGGGCATCATTCAGTCAGCCTTGCCGTCAGGAAAACAAAAAAATTCTTGATATTTACAACCGCTACAGGAACAAAGGCTTTTCGGTATATGCAGTTTCTATCGACAGCGAAAAAAAATACTGGACTGATGCCATCAAAGAAGATAAGCTTAATTGGGTCAATGTTTCTAACCTGCTTGGCTGGGACGATGAACTGACGTATATCTGGAAAATTGACGATATTCCCTATCTTGTTCTTATTGACAGACAGGGTAAAATTACAGAGCGTGGATTCAGGGCATTTGAACTCGAGGCAAAACTGAAAAACGTTCTTTTTAGATAATTATCCTTTATAGCCCCCGATTTAAATCGGGGGCTGTGAAGATTAAAAATACATCCTGACATAACCAATCCGACATGGAGACTATCGCAAAATAACAAAAAAGAGAGAAACTGAAGTAATCATTTGCGTAAATACACATAAAGTGTTAACTTTCGCAAATAAAAACTTTTTCAAAATGAGCCAGAAATACAATAATTTGAAAAAAATAATCTTCGATTATCAAAGCAGAGGCAAGTATTCCTTTTCAATAAACGAAATCAGGCAATTATTACAGATAAATAAGAATTCTTTAAGAATTGCTCTTTCCAGACAAGCGGACAAAAATCAAATTTTATCTATTCGAAAAGGATTTTACCTGATAATTCCTCCGGAATATTCATATACCGGCATTCTGCCCCCTGAAATGTTTATCCACAATTTGATGTCATTTCTGAAAATTAACTATTATGTGGGTCTTATGACTGCTACCATGTATCATGGGGCTTCCCATCAAAAACCACAGGAGTTTTTCGTTATTGTTGAAAAAATTCCATTACGCACAATAGAAAAGAATGGAGTCAGAATAGATTTTATTACAAAAAAGAATTTGAATCCGGATGGAATCAGCCAAATCAAGACCACTACCGGTTACATGAATATTTCAAATCCGGAAATGACATTTCTTGATCTTTTAATTTATGAAAACCGAATTGGTGGAATCAACAGAGCAATTGAAATGATGTTAGAAATAAATGATACTTTGAGTATTACACGATTTAAAAGGATTGTTAATAATGTACCAATTACTGTTTTGCAACGAGCCGGCTACATTCTTGAAAATTTTCTTGAAAAGCAGAACTTTGCAGACTTTATTTTCAATTACCTAAAAAACAAACTTTTTTACAGGACGGGGCTTTCACTGGCTTCAAAAAATACCGGGAATTGTAGCAACAGATGGAAAGTTATTGAAAACGTAAAATTGGAAATTGAAAGATGATTCCGCAAACATATATCATTGAATGGAAAAAATTTGTACCATGGGTATCAGATGCTTTCGTTGAGCAGGATCTTATCTTAAGTTGTGCATTATCCTTGATTTTTTCAGATAGCTTTTTGTCTGAAAGATTAGTTCTCAGAGGAGGAACTGCTATTCATAAACTATTGCTACATCCACAAGTAAGATATTCTGAAGATATTGATCTTGTGCAGATTAAAGCCGAACCTGCCGGACAAATGATCAATCAGATAAGAAAAGTTCTTTCATTTCTGGGCAAACCTAAAATAATTCAGAAGAGCTTCAATAACACTTTGATTTTTAAATTTGATTCAGAAATACAACCTATTGTGCCTTTAAAATTAAAAGTGGAAATAAATACACGTGAGCATTTCAATTTGCTTTCGCTGGACGAAATTGAGTTTCAGGTGAATTCATCATGGTTTTCCCGAAGCATTAAAATTAAAACATACAATATCAATGAATTGCTTGGCTCAAAATTGAGAGCATTGTACCAGCGGTCAAAAGGCAGGGATTTATTTGATATTTGGTATGTGATGACAAAAACTCAGGTAAATGCTGAAGTTATTGTCGCTTCATTTCATAATTTTATTGAATTTCAAGGAGTTACAATAAATAAAGATGATTATTTGAAAAATCTGAAAGCAAAGATTTCAGACCCTTTGTTTTTGGGTGACATAAAAGCATTACTTCGCCCTGGAATTGGCTTTAGTCCTGATTTGGCTTTTGAGTTAATTCGAGATGAGTTGATTGAAAAGATTTAAACACAGCCCCCGATTTAAATCGGGGGCTGTGAAAATCATAAAATTTTATATTATTCAAACAATCCCTCAATTTCTTCCATACTCAACATTCTCAGAGGATTGGCCTCATTTAAAAAAGCATCGGCAAGTTCTTTTTTGTGTTGTTGAAGGATCAGAATTTTTTCTTCCACGCTTCCTTTTGTGATAAATTTATAGGAAAAGACCTTTTTATCTTGTCCGATACGATGAGACCGGTTTATGGCCTGAAATTCAACAGCCGGATTCCACCACGGGTCAAGTATAAACACGTAATCCGCAGCGGTCAGGTTCAGACCAAATCCTCCAGCTTTGATACTGATTAAAAAAAGTTTTACAGCGTTATTATTCTGAAAATCATTTATGATGCCTTTCCTTAAATGAGAGGGTGTAGAGCCTGTCAGCATCTTGAATGGAACTGAATTATCTCTGAAATACGCTTCAAATAGCTTCAAATGACGAACGAAAGAGCTGAATATCAATATCTTATGATTTTCAGAGAGAACATCTTCCACGTTTCTGATTACCTCATCAAACTTGCCGGAGCTAAAGTTATAGTCAGGGCTGTCAAGCACAGGGTGATTGGAAATCAGGCGAAGCTGCATCAGGGCTTTCAAAACGGCCAGCATCTTTGATTTATAGTTCTGACTGTTAACTTCGCTCAGAAGATAATTTCTGATCTGTGATTTTTTCCTTTCATAGTAAAGTTGCTGTTCCTCAGTCATTTCGCAGTAATGGATGTTTTCTGTCAGGGAAGGAAGCTCGGCTGCCACTTCTGTCTTTTTCCTTCTCAAAATAAATGGAGCTATAATGATTTTTAGCCTTTCAGCTTTTTTCTGGTCATTATTTTTTTCAATTGGTATGATGTATTCATTCCTGAAAAATTCAAGTGACCCTAAAATACCGGGGTTCAGAAAGTCCATCTGAGCCCATAGGTCAGACAGTGAGTTTTCAATAGGAGTTCCCGTTAAAACGATGCGGTGTTCGGCTTTTAACTGAACAACCGACTGAAATATTTTTGATTCCGGATTTTTAATAAACTGGCTTTCATCCAGTATCAGGTAATAAAAACTGAAATTTTTCAAAAAATCCAAATCATTTCTGACGAGGCCATAAGAGGTTAATATCAGGTCGTATTGATGAAACAGACGGGTTGATCGCCTGCGGTTCATCCCTTCATGCAGGTAGCATCTGAGATGAGGGGCAAATTTTTTTATTTCGGCTGCCCAATTGTAGAGTAAAGAAGTGGGCATCACCACCAGGGATGTTTTTCGTGTAGCTTCACTGAAACTAAACAGGTCTAATTGAACGTATTCGTCATTACCCGTTTTGTTTTCTGCCTTTTTTTTCTCCAGTAAGGCAAGCGTCTGAATTGTTTTTCCGAGACCCATGTCGTCTGCCAGACAACAGCCCAATTCCCTCTGCGTCATAAAATACATCCAGCGAAATCCCTCAAGCTGATAAGGCCTGAGTTTTTCCTCAATCAAACCGGCCTCTGGTACCACATCCGTAAGTTTCCGGATTTCTTCCCTGCTTATATGTAAATCTTTATGTTTTTCTTTACCTCCTGTCCTGACAAACTGTTTCCTGATTTTAATCCTATTGTTTTTGACAGAACCAAAAATTACCAAATCCCTGTATTTTTCAAACCAGACTTCGGGTAAAACCACTATTTTCCCGTCAGGTAATTCGAATAATCTGTCGAAACGTAACAAATTGTTTCTGAGCCTGATAAATGGTATTTCGTATCCTTCGAGGCACAATTTCACAGAAATATCAAACCAGTCCATTTTTTTTGACTGCTGGAACTTTATTTCGACAGGGCCGGAATAAAAATTACTCAATTTCCCAAGGTCTGTTTTAATGCCCTGTTTTTTGAGTTCCTGAGCGTGCTGATTCACCCATACGATACAGTCGTAGTCTTCATGACCATCAGGCAAAGTAAAATCATTGTTATAATCACGAATTAATCCAAGAGAAATAAGAAAATCAGCTGTATGATTTTCGAAATCAATATCCCGGAGATATTTAATAAAATGGTATTGTTCACCATCTGTCTTCATCTCGACAAAACAATCTGCCTTTTCGTTCAAGGTAAATATTTTTGAAGGATAATGAAATTCAAGCCTGAATCGTTTGTTTTTCTGCCAGTTATCAATAATCTTCAGCACCACCTCAGGCTTTCCTTCCCATTCTTCAATTTCAAAACCAACCGGATTGACTTCAAACTTCCTGACTGATTTCAGGATAAACTTTTTGAAATATTCATCCTGAGCTTCTTTACGGATTAAAATAAATTCATTGGTAAAAAAGGGTTTAAGTTTATTAAAATCAATTTCAGGCTCAAAATGATGAAGGGTTTTATCAAGGATCAGCCAGACCGGTTTCTGACAGAGAACAATGGGCTCTTTTCCAAACAGACTGATCTGTTCATCTCCTGTCTTGATAGTCTGGTAATAGGTCAGATGATGTTCTCCTGCCCGGAAGTTAAATACAACTGTGGTATCTTTTTCGGGTATTTTCAGCGCTTTATCCTTTATGTAATTAATCCGGGTACCTTTGAAATAAACCGGAATTCTCTCGTTACAGAGCGTTTCAAGTATCTTCAGTAGTTTTTCTTCAATATATGGCCTGATTGTTTTATTAAGAAAATCAGGTTTGAGCAGTTTTTCAAAATCAGAAAATTTCTTGGACTTTTTATTGAACCTTGCTGCCAGCTTTTCTTCGCTGAATTTTTCTGCCTGACTGATAATAAATTCATCGATTTCGCTGTAGGGGATTTTCAGGGAATGAAGCTTGGCCAGATTTCCGACTTTCCCTGTCTTCATGCTGAAGCTTCCATCATCATTCAGTTCAACAAGAAATGCTTCTATCAGGAAACCCAACAGGGGATGTTGTGTTACTGCATAGACGAGACGGTATTGTTTTTCTACATCGGAAACTTCAGACATATAAGCAAAAAATTCTTTTTATTTAAAATTTAACGTTTTAAAAAACCGCTTAAGTTATGTCTGATATTATTACTGAGCAAATAATAAATAAGAAAAATAATCGAAATAAGGAGGGTTTTAATGCCTATTGAAATTAAAGAAACCGTTTTTGAATGAAAATAATATAAATCAAAATGCCTGGTAATATAAATGATCAGCAAAGTCAGAATGATGAGTATAACTTTGTGAATCAATGCAATACCACCTTTTTCCACATATCCCTGAAGCTCCTTTTTAATATAATTGTTCATGACAAACATATTAACCACATAAGCCAGTGAAGCAGCCAGGGCAATTCCGCTATGTCCAAGCTGAGTCGTTTTGACCAGCACAACAGAGAAGAGAATATTCAGAAAAGCACTGATAACCGATATGTTCAGGGCATACTTGTTTTTATCAAACACCGACAGAACCCTTTTGTAATAACCCACAAGACTCATGGGTAACAATCCCACACAATACATGGAAAAAGCATCAGCCGTCAGTTTCAGAGAGGTGGCAGAAAACTGTCCCCGCTGATACACAATGTCGATCAGCTCAGGAGAAATCACCATAAAAATAGCCGTAAAAGGGAAGAAAAACAGTATATACAGGTTAAGGCCTTTCTGATAAACCTTGTTAAATCCCTGCAAATCACCGGTAGCCCTCAGGCGGTTAAGTTCAGGATTGATACCCCTTGTAATCGACAAAGAAATGATGGCAAAAGGCAGCTGAAAGAGTCTGATAGCATAAAATAATGAACTGGTTGAACCTTGTACAAGTGTGGAAGCGAAAAACCTTCCGAATACCTCCTGTATTTTGTCAAAAACAGCATTGAGGGTAATAAACCTGCTTTCACGTTTAACCGATTGATAATCATTTTCCTTGTCTTTGAGCAAACGGAAATGGTACTTAAAACCTGTTTCTTTCCTGAATTTTTTATTTATTAGAAAAGGAATCTGAATTAGCATTTGCAGAAAAGCCCCAATCACATAGCCCAAAGCAATGGAATAGCCACCGATAAGGGGTTCGAAAACGGCCACTCCGACAATAACCCCCACACTCAACATCATGGGAGCAAAACCAAAAATCCAGTTTTTTTCAAAAAAATTCAAAATGGAGCCAACAAAAGCAGCCACACCAATAAAAACAGTGAAAGGCAAAACCACCAGAATCAGCTTCATCGTCAGGTCATAGTCAAATTCGCGATCACTGAAAATAAATCCAAATGTATTTGGAAATGAATCTTTTAAAGAAAAAAACAAAGGAACAATAAGATAAAGGATAAAGGTAGCCAGCATAAGAAAAATAAAGAACCAGTTGAAAACCACAGAGATAAACCTCCACGACTGCTGCTGGTTGCCTTTATCGTAAATACGTTTAAAGGGAGGCATAAAAGCTCTTTCCACCATGTCTTCACCCAGAATCTGTCTGAACAGATTAGGAAAAATCAAAGCAAGCGTGAAAGCATCGGCTATTTTCCCGGTTCCGAAATAGGAGGCCACCACCATTTCCCTGATAAAGCCGAAAACGCGTGAAATCAAGGTACCGGTGGTTATCTTCAGGATATTGCGAAACATGACTGAATTCTATTCCCTGCAAAACTAATATTTAGCAAGCTACAGGGAGAGAAAAGATATTTACAATCAAAAAAAGAAGCTGAATGATTACTTTAAAACAACTTTTTAAAAGATGAACTACTGCCAGAATTCGGATCATGCATATCTAATTCCCCCTCCTCTTCTTACCTTTGCTCTAAATAAAAAAGATGATAAAACCAGGTACACCGCGTGGATTCAGGGATTTTGGCCCGAACGAAATGGCTGGAAGAGACTTTATTTTCAATACCATCAAAGACGTCTTCAGGCTCTATGGCTATCAGCCCATTGAAACACCAGCCATGGAACTGATTTCTACGCTGACAGGAAAATATGGTGAGGAAGGCGATAAACTCATGTTCAGAGTGCTCAACAGTGGTGATTTTCTTCAGGAAGCCAGAGAAAAAGGCATCGACTTCGGAAACCACCTTGAGCTCGGAAAATACATTGCCGAAAAAGGCATGCGCTACGACCTGACCGTCCCTTTTGCCCGCTTTGTGGTTGAACATTATCATGAACTGAATTTCCCTTTTAAACGTTTCCAGATACAACCTGTCTGGCGTGCCGACCGGCCTCAGAAAGGGCGTTACAGGGAATTTTACCAGTGTGATGTGGATGTCATCGGATCTGATTCTTTGTTTTATGAATTTGAACTTATTTCAGTCATTACCGATATTTTTGAAAGACTTGGCATCCATGTCAGCATCAGACTGAATAACCGCAAGCTTCTCATGGCCATAGCAGAATCAGTGCAGGCTGCCGGCCGGTTTTCTGATCTGACCATTGCCATCGACAAACTGGAGAAAATCGGATTGGAAGCAGTGGTTTCCGAGCTCGCTGCCAAAGGCTTTTCACCGGCTTCTTTATCAGAAATCAATGAAATTCTTCAATTTAACGCTACTGACAACATCGAAAAACTCAGATTTATTGAGGAAAAAGCCGGACATACGCCAAGCGGAAAGGAAGGCATAGCAGAGCTCAGGGAAATTTTAGGCTATTGTTCAAAATCGCCCAAAAACATACCTCTTGAAATTGATTTAAAACTTGCCCGTGGCCTGAATTATTACACAGGCGCCATCATTGAAGTGAAAGCGAAAGATGTAGAAATAGGAAGTATCTGCGGAGGTGGCCGTTATGATAACCTTACGGGCGTATTTGGCCTGCCGGGACTGAGCGGAGTCGGTGTTTCCTTTGGTGCTGACCGTATTTATGATGTCATGAAAAACCTCAGCCTTTTCCCACATTCGGCAGATGTGTCAGCAGAAGTACTGATTGTCAACTTTGGGGAGGAAGAAGCTGCACATGCCATCAGTTTGCTGGCAGATCTTCATGGGGCAGGCATAAGTGCTGAGATTTATCCGGAAACAGCAAAACTTAAAAAACAGTTTTCCTATGCTTCAGCAAAAAAAATCAGGTTTGTGATGCTGGCAGGAAAAGACGAAATCGCCCAAAACATTTACGGACTGAAAGACCTCAGCAGTGCCATGCAATATCAGATGTCGCTCCCCGAAATCATCCATTTTATCAAGAAATCAAATGCCTGAAAAACATCCCCTCAGCAGCCATATCCCTGAACAGGCCATACCTTATGTTGAATCATTGCTTGAAAATACACGGGTAACAATATACATAACCGGGCAAAGAAAATCCAAACACGGGAGTTTTTCCGAAAAAGGCCGTGACGGGCGTTTCCGCATTACCGTTTCACGAAACAACAATCCTTATGCTTTTTTATTTACCCTGATACACGAAATTGCCCACCTGAAGGTTTTCAGTATTTATGGGCGAAAAGCCCTCCCGCATGGTGAAGAATGGAAAGACTGCTTCAGGCAATTGATGTTACCCCTTCTTAAAGATAAAGTATTTCCCGAAGATCTGACCATAGTTCTGGCAAATCACCTGCTCAATCCTGCAGCATCATCCGGTACCGATCCTTTATTGGTAAAGTTTATGGCCAGATATGATCATGCCGGTAGCAACGGACATGTTTTTGTTGATACGCTTAAGGATGGCGAGTCTTTCTTTTTTCACAACCGGAAATTCACCAGGCTTCACCTGATCAGGAAAAGAATCAAATGCAGGGAAGAAAGCACAAAGAAAATATATCTTTTCAGTCCGGTAGCAGAGGTATTGCCTTTGAGGTCTTAAATTTGCAACATTAAGCCATTGATGTTCAAAGCAAAACACATACTGATCGTTTTACTCAGCTTCCCGTTTTTCAATGTGTATCCGCAGGTTAAGCAACTGAGAATCATTCATGCCAATACACTTGAAGGCAGTGAAAGCGGAGCCTATAAAGTCAGGAAACTGATCGGAAATGTTGCCCTCGAACATGAAGGCATGCTTCTGTTTTGCGATAGTGCCTATCATTACGAAAGTGAAAATTTTTTTGATGCTTACGGCAGGGTTCGTATCCGACAGGGCGACAGCCTTTTTATCAAAGCCGGTTATCTGCGTTACGACCTGAGCACAAAAAATGCAGTGATTGAAAAAGGTGTCAGGTTGAGTGACAACAATATGGTTCTCACTACTTCCCGCATCATCTACAATATGAGCACGAAATCAGGCTATTACAACCAGTACGCTGAAATAGTTGACGATAGCAGCAAACTCACCAGCAATGCAGGGAGATATGATGCTGCAAAAAAAATCATGGTGTTTAAAAACAATGTGGTACTGCTAAACCCCGATTTTACCTTAAATACTGATTCCCTGCTGTATAAAATCAATCTTCATACGGCATTTTTTATTGCCCCAACGGTCATTGTCAGTGAAGAATCAAAAATTTATTGTGAAGACGGCTGGTATAATACGAAAACCAAACAGGCCGAATTCCGGAAAAATGCAACCATCACTTCCGGTTCAAGGATTATATCAGGCGACCGGATTCATTACAACAGCAAAAGCAATGAAATTCAGGTCAGCGGAAAGGTGATGTTCAACGATACAGCAGAAAAAACCATTATCAGCGGCAATTATTCCATCCGGAATGAAAATACAAAGACCACCCTGATCACCGACAGTGCCTTGTTTATTCATTATTTTGAAAACGATACACTATTCCTGCACAGCGATACCATTCAGCTTTCCACAATCAGGAAAAACGATAAGGATTACAATCTGGCTGTCATGTGGAAACATGTGAAAGGTTACAGCACCAGCTATCAGTTAAAGTGTGATTCACTGATTTACAACTCAGAAGACTCAACTATTTCGTTTTATGGCTCTCCTGTTGTCTGGCAGGACAAAAGTCAGATTTCGGCACAAGAGATAAAATTTTTTCTTAAAAACGGAGAAGTGGATAAGATGCAGCTGACCAGCAACTCCTTTATGATAGAAAGCATTGATTCTCTTCGCTTTAATCAGGTTAAAGGTAAAAACATGACCGGTATTTTCGACAACAACCAGCTCAGTGAGGTGTTCACACAAGGCAATGCCGAATCTGTTTATTTCCTCAGGGATGATCAGGAGAAGTTTATCGGAAGAAACAATATTGCCTCCAGCTTTATTCATATTGTGCTGAACAACAAGAAGATAGAAAAAATTAATTTCATGACAAGCCCTGAAGGTTATGTAGAGCCGCCTAAAAGCATGGACAATCAGGATGCACTGCTGAATGGCTTTAAATGGCTTGAAAAAGAAAGGCCATTGGAGATTAAAGATATATTCAGGCAATGAAAAGCAAGGGTAAGCGTTATTTCATTATGCACGACAGAATAAAAACAAGCATTTTATTTGTTCTCAGTTTATTCATTTTCAACACTTTATATTCACAAATTGTTTTTGAGCAAACCAGTTATCAGTTTGGAGAACTGAAAAACTGGAGTCAGAATCCGGCAATATTTGAATTTTATAATGCCGGAACCCAACAGGATGCTTTTTTGAAATCAGTAAAAAACCCCAATGTTCATGTCAAATACCCGAATACTTACATAGAGCCGGGAAGCAGCGGAAAAGTGCTAATATATTTTGAGCCGCAGAATATTGGCCGTTTCAGTGAAAAAATAAAAATATACACGGTTTGGTCGGAAAAACCTGTTGAACTGACCATCAGTGGAATGGTAACGGATGTGCTGGAATGTCCTAATCTAAATCTTCCTGCTGATCCCCGCCTGCTCGTTTCGGAACAGATTATAGAAGTGATAGATAAAAATACCCGAAAACCCATTTATCAGGCAGATGTTTCGGCTATTGCCTCAAACGGTAAAACATTTACAAGAAAAACCAACCGGCAAGGATTGATTAACCTGACCATTGAAACAGGCATGTATTTAATAAAAGCCTCGGCAACAGGATATTATCCGGCTGAAGACTACTATTATCTGAATAAAAACACACTTAAAACCACCATTGAACTTAGCCCTGTATCAGACATGTCGTTTGAAAACCCGGAAATTGTTCAGCCTGATACTCAGATGACTACTAAAAAAAATAAACCTGAACCCGGAAAAATAGTCGGTTTTGTTGTGGATTCGCTGACCCGCCAGCCGGTTGAAAGGGCATTTGTCAGGCTATCTGCTGACGGACAGGTTTCAAAAACCTATACAACCATAGCTGACGGTTTCTTTAGTTTTTCAGCAAAAAATGGCAGTTATCAGCTTCATGCCACTGCATCAGGATATTTCCCATGGAAAAAAACAATTAATATTCAGCCACAAATGGATACCCTGATTATCGAAATGTCGGCCAGCAAACCTGTTGAAGAGAAAAAACCACCTGCAAGCCGAGAATATCTGGAAATAAGCGGAATTGTATTAGATGCCGTTACTGAAAAGCCTGTCTCCAATGCTGCGATTAAGTTTTACGATCAATACAATGTTCCTTCAGTTTATACTACTTTCAAAGACGGACGATTCCGGAAAAATCTGAAAAAGGGAGAATATCACGTTACGATTAAAGCAAAAGGCTATCAGTTTTATGAAGACACCTTACAGGTCGAAAAAAGCAGGACGGGTATTGTTTACATTCTTCTGCCCGAAGATTTCAGGATAACTACAGAAACACCCGTGCCTGAAAAAACGGACATCCCCGTATTGTCTTCCGATACCACCACAGAGCTTTTGCCGAAAGAACTTTTTGCCGCAAACAATATTGTGTTTCTGATTGATGTCTCGTCATCCATGAAGCAATATCATAAACTTGAATACCTGAAAATATCCATGATCCGGCTGACAAAAGTTTTGAGAGATATTGACAAAGTAAGTCTGATCAGTTTTTCGACCAAACCGAAGGTACATTTCATTTCGGTGCCTACAGACCACAAAGACACCATCATTTCCACCATTCAGGAAATGGAGGCTTCAGGACTGACTTATGGCATTCAGGGACTTGAATCTGCTTATCAGATTGCCACTGACCATTTTATTGAAGGTGGTAATAACCAGCTCATTATCGCCACTGACGGAGATTTCAATAGTCCTGATTTTTCTGAACTTGAACTCATTAACCTCATTTCAAAATATGCCTCAAAAGGTATTAGCTTGTCTGTAATCGGATTTAAAACGGATGATAAATCATTAAGGCGAATGAAAAGAATGGCAGCATTTGGGAAAGGGAGCCTCCTTGTCATTGAAAATGAAGAGCAGGCAAAAAGTTTACTGATTGATGAAATCAGAGAAAAATCGAGAAAAAAGGAATGATTTTTTCTTAATACGCCATCAATTTTAACAACTGAATCTGATGAAAAAAATTTTTGAATCAGGCAGCAAACTCGTTATTCTGGCTTCATTAAGCTTATTTGTCGGGTTTATTGTCAGCTCCCTCTATGGGTTTTATATTCTGGGCAAAACAGTATTTATTACTTTTAACAGCTACGAACATCTTGATTCCGGCCTGCTGGCCATAAACATAATCAAAGTTATTGATATACAATTGCTTGCCGTCATTCAATATGTGATGTCAGTCGGACTTTACGAACTTTTTATCGGAGACCTGAACCTGCCCCCCTGGTTAAACATCCGCACCATCGATCAACTGAAAAGCAAGCTTGCCAGCGTGATTATTCTGATACTTGCCGTTAAGTTTACCGAAAAGGTAATGGACTGGAAACACCATATGGATATACTGTATCTGGCTATTGGCGTTTCGCTGGTAATATTCGTCTTAACTTATTATTACAAAGTAAAGGAAGAAAGACATGAGGAATAAATCAGTAGCCCTCTCCGACAACAATCTTCTTCGTAAATGCTTCACCCCCAAAATCACCTTTTACAATATAGATTCCCGAACTGATATCGGTCAGATGAAGGGCAAAAAGCTGCTTCCCTGTTTCGGGAATTGATTTTGTCAATAAAATTTTCCCGAAAAGATCGTAAAGAGTTAAATTCAATGTTGATTTACCGATCATCAGATGTGTTTCAAAATAAAGTGTGCGTGAAGCAGGATTGGGATAAATATCCACCCTTGTATTTGAGTTAACGGAATCAAAATAATAGGTGCAGCCCGTGCTGATCATATTGTCGTAGCTGACCAATACATTTCTGTATTTTTTTATGGCACTTATCATTCTCTGAATCTGTCCGGGAGTATAAAGTTTCATACAATCATCCAGCGAATAATCCATAAAGTTTTCAATCATCCTGACATTCCCACACTGCTGCGGATGGATACAAACCGGAGGTTTTGAATAATAATCCAGTGAGCAGTTCGGAGTATCGAGAATACCATCATCATCGTGGCAATCACCTTCTCCGTTATCGAAATCATCACCTCCCCAGGGATGTTTCAGGTCGAAATAATGTCCCATTTCATGTGTACAGGTTCGGCCAAGATGATAATCATTGTGTAAGCCGCTGTTACGGCCGAAGAACTTATAAACGATCACTATTCCATCACCTTCGAAAGAAGAGCCACCTGACTGGGAAGGCATATAGGAATATCCCTGAATATTTGAACTGCCATCAATTGATTTTACTACCCAGATGTTCAGATACTTCTCAGGATTCCAGTAACTGAGGTTTTTCATCAACATCTCATTGTCTGACGACATATCAGTCTGGTCGCTTTTTACCCGTATAATCCCGGAAGTCGGGTTGCCATCCGGATCACGGGAAGCAAGGCAAAAACGAATTTTAGCGTCTTTTCCCCTTGGGTCGTTGTTATAGGCACCATAATGCCCAAAATCTTCGTTCAGTACCTCAATCTGCGATTTCAGAATATTATCGCTCAGATTTTCAACTCCATCATTATGAATGACATGAATGACTACGGGAATTATGTAATATTCCTGAGTAACATCGAGTTCCTGTTCATTTCTGTACTGAAATTCAGGTAAAGGCCTGAATTTTTCCTTGTTAATCAGCGACATCTGATGTGTCAGACAAATTCTCCTGTTCGTATCAGAAGATTGAGCCATCGTTTCCATTGAAATGATTGAAAACCAGATTAATATCGCGATATTTAGCCTGATAAAACTCATTTCAAAGACGAAATTGCTAAAAAAGCCATTAATCCGCTACCCGGACCAAGGATTGACTCCGGAAGATCGAATCTCGAATGATGAAGAGGATAGCTTTCTTTATCTGAAAAACCACTTCCCAAACGGTAAAAAACCGAAGGCCTGTTCAGGGAAAAGTAAGCAAAATCTTCGGATGTCATTCGTTGGGGAAGTTCAACCACATTATCTGCCCCAAGATATTGTATGGCCAGTTCTTTAAAACCGGCTGTCAGGGCAGGGTCATTGTAAAGGGCAGGATAACCTTTTCTGATTTCTGTTTCGGCTTTAGCGCCCATTCCTGAAGCAATGGCTGAAACCATGGCCGGAAGTTTTTCGTGAATCTCACTCCTGTAATTTTCATCAAAAGTTCTGAAAGTGCCTTCAAGATAAACTTCTTCAGGAATGACATTGACAGCGCCATTGGCAACAACTTTTCCAAAAGACAAAACAGCGGGAATGGTTGCAGGCGTTTGCCGGCTTATCAGTTGCTGAACAGCCGTAATAACCTGAGCCATAATGCTGACAGGATCAATAGCCTTCCATGGCATAGCCGCATGTCCGCCTTTTCCGATGATTTTAATATAAATTTCATCTGAAGAAGCCATAAAATAACCCGGACAGAAACCTGCTTTACCGGCTGGAAGTTCCGGCAATACATGCTGTCCGACTACAAGGCTTACGGGAGGATTTTCAAGCACACCCTTTTCTATCATGGCTTTTGCTCCGCCAGGTACCTTTTCTTCGGCAGGCTGAAAAATCAGTTTTACCGAGCCGCTGAATTCATTTTTCAGCTCTGACAAAATACGGGCAGCTCCCAGCAACATGGTCATGTGGGCATCATGACCACAGGCATGCATAACTCCATCATTTTTAGAGCGATACGATTCATCATTCATCTCATGGATTGGCAGGGCATCCATATCGGCTCGCAGGGCAACTACTTTTTTATCTCCATCACATCCCCTGATAGTGGCAGTCAAACCTGTTCCTGCCATACGCTCTGGTTGAAGTCCAAGTTGATGAAGTTCATTTTCGATAAAAGCGGCAGTCTGATATTCGGCAAAGGATAATTCGGGATTTGCATGAAAATGTTGCCGTAAATAGGAAAGATAACTGCTGTTTTTATCAGCTAAAGATTTGATTTTACTTAAAAGCATTTTAGTATTTTAGTTCCGGAAATTCAATTTTGTCGGGTACAATCATGACACCTTTGAACTTTTCATCCTGCTTAAGTGCAAAATACAAGGGAAAGGCTTCGATTCGGGTTCTGAAATCACCTGCCCTGACTTTGAAATAAGGTTGTGTAAAACTCAGATACACCCTGACATCGGGATAAGACTGCATAAACAACGACTTAACCTGATTAGCTGTCTGACGGTTAGAACCTGAATAAATCTGAACCCGGAACCCCTGCATGCCCTTTTCTTTAATATTCTTTTCCAAAGATCGCTGCATCAGGGTATCCATTCTGAAATCATGATGAAAAACAATCTGTTGCTGAGCCTTTACATTCAAAACCTTTAATGAGAGAATCAGCAATATGACGAAACAGTGTTTCACTTTTGAAGAATTAAATCTACCCCGGAAGAAGTACCAAGCCTTTTTGCCCCTGCTTCAATGAGAGCCAGCGCAAACTGTCTGTCGCGTATTCCACCGGAAGCTTTGATTTTCACTTTTTCCGGCAAAACCGATTTCATCAGTTCAACATGGGCAAGCTGAACCCCTCCAAAAAATCCTGTACATGTTTTCACGTAATCAACGCCTATCGTTGCGCTGATTTCACAGGCTTTTTTAATTTCATCATCCGATAACAGGTTGGTTTCAAGGATCACCTTGATGGTCTTGGCTTTCAGACGGCACAGGGTTGCCACACTTTCAATATCTTCGACAAATGGCTTAATATCTCCTGCCTTCAAAGCAGCAATATTCATCACCATATCAATTTCATCGACCCCTTCGTCAAGAGCTTTACGGGTTTCTTCCACTTTTGCATTCACAATGGTATAGCCAAGGGGAAAACCAACAACGGTAACCAGCCTGACATGGTTATTATTCAATAGCTGCCTGGCAAACCTGACAAAATAAGGGGGAATACAAACACCGGCAAATTTGTATTTTATCGCTTCAGCACAAATCTGCTCAATCTGTTGTCTGCTTGCATCCGGTTTCAGAAAAGTATGCTCAATATACCCGGAAATATCGATATTTTCATTAACTTGCTCCATGACAGTTTTTATATTTTTTTCCACTTCCGCAAGGACATGGATCATTTCTACCAACCTTTTTTTCGACCCTGACGGGGACATTTTTTCGCTCTTCCCCACCTGTACTCACTCCTTCAGGCATTTTAGTACCTTCAAAATTATCAGGCCGGGATTCGCGAAGCTTGCTAAAGTCAGATTTTTTAGGCATTTTGGCTTCTTCGACCTGTTCAGGATCCTGTGTCAGAATATCACCTTTGAAAATCATCGGAAGGACTTCTGCATTGATTCTTCCGAGCATTTTTTCAAAGAGATTGAAGGATTCGAGTTTATAGATTAAAATCGGGTCTTTCTGTTCATACGTGGCGTTCTGAACACTCTGCTTAAGGTCGTCCAGCTCGCGAAGGTGTTCTTTCCAGCGGTCGTCAATGTGTGCCAGGGAAGTCATCCTCTCAAATGCGTGAATAATCTCTTTTCCTCTGGTTTTATAAGCTTTTTCGAGATCAACCAGCACTTCGATAACTTTTCTTCCATCGGTAAATGGAACCACGATATATTTGAGTACTTTGCCGCGGTCTTCATACACCCTGCGTATAACAGGCCATGCTTTTTCAGCAATGCTGTTGAGTTTACGGTTGTAATGGCTTTTAATGTTGGAAAAAAGCATCTCGCTGAGTTCACCACCTTTCTTTTCCAGGAAATCTTCTTCGGTGATTCCTGAAGAGGTGGCAAAATAGCGCATAACATCATAATCGAGGGAATGTATATCGCCAGTGCTGCGGTGAATTTCTATCAGGTCATCACAAAAATCTCGTAACATATTATTCAGGTCAACAGCAAGCCTTTCTCCAAAAAGGGCATTTCTTCTGCGGGTGTAGATGACCTCACGCTGAGAATTCATCACATCATCATATTCCAGCAACCTTTTTCGTATGCCGAAATGGTTTTCTTCAACTTTTCTCTGTGCCCGTTCAATATTTTTTGAGATAATGGAATGTTGAATGACTTCACCTTCCTTGTAGCCGAAGCGGTCTAAAATCCTTGAAATTTTCTCAGATCCGAACAAACGCATGAGGTTGTCTTCAAGGCTGACATAAAACTGAGAAGTACCCGGATCGCCCTGCCTGCCTGCCCTCCCCATCAACTGCCTGTCGATACGCCTCGCTTCATGCCTTTCCGTACCGATGATGGCGAGTCCACCTGCTTCGACAACGCCAGGCCCCAACTTAATGTCGGTACCGCGACCAGCCATATTGGTGGCTATGGTTACTGTTCCGGCACGCCCTGCCTCAGCTACTATTTCTGCCTCTTTCTGGTGATGCTTGGCATTCAAAACATTGTGCCTGATTTTTCTCCTCTCCAATATTTTACTCAGCAATTCGGAAATTTCAACGGAGGTTGTACCTACCAGGACAGGCCTTCCTGCATCCACCAATCTGCTGATTTCATCAACTATGGCATTGTACTTTTCCCGCATAGTCTTGTAAATCAGATCGGGATAATCTTTTCTGATCATCGGACGGTTGGTCGGAATGACAACTACATCCAGTTTATAGATTGACCAGAATTCAGTGGCTTCTGTCTCGGCAGTACCCGTCATCCCGCAAAGCTTGTGATACATCCTGAAGTAGTTCTGAAGGGTTATGGTGGCATAGGTTTGTGTCAGTTTTTCAACTTTTACGTTTTCCTTGGCTTCTATTGCCTGATGCAATCCTTCCGAATATCTTCTGCCTTCGAGTACACGGCCGGTATTTTCATCAACTATCTTTATCTTTCCTTCATCAACAATATACTCAACATCTTTTTCAAACAAAGTATAAGCTTTCAGCAACTGATTGATAATGTGTATTCTCTCAGATTTAATAGCAAAGTCTTTATAAAGGAGGTCTTTTTTCTCCTGCTTTTCAGCCGGTGAAAGATTTGAGTGTTCGATGGCAGAAATTTCGTTTCCGACATCCGGTAATACGAAAAAATGCGGGTCTTCACTGGCCGAAGTAATGGCTTCGATACCCTTGTCGGTGAGTTCAACCGAATTGTTTTTTTCATCAATGACAAAATAGAGTTCTTTGTCAATTTCGGGCATGTGTTTTTGCTGTTCGGCAAGATAGTAATTTTCAACCTTTTGAAGGTAAGTTTTCACTCCGGGCTCACTCAGAAACTTTATTAATGCTTTGTTTTTCGGTAGTCCCCTGAAAGAACGCAGGAGCATCATGGCTGGCTCTGATGTTTCTTTATAATCAAAAGAATCTGAAAGTGCATTTTTTGCAATGTTGAGAGCCTTGTTTATATAATCTTTCTGAAGACGTATCAGTTTCTCCACACGGGGTTTTAACTCATAAAAATTTTCCTGGTCTTTGTCGCTTGTTTCAGTAGGGCCGGAAATAATCAACGGAGTACGTGCATCGTCAATCAAAACGGAATCGACTTCATCGACCATGGCATAATGGTGTTCACGCTGAACGAGGTCGTCAATGCTGCGTGCCATGTTATCACGAAGGTAGTCAAAGCCAAATTCGTTGTTTGTCCCATAAGTAATATCAGCCAGATATGCGTTTCTTCTTTCTGAAGTATTGGGTTTATAATATTCTATACAATCGACAGTTACATTGAGAAATTCATACAGAGGGCCGTTCCATTCACAGTCACGTCTGGCCAGATAATCATTGACCGTCACAATATGAACACCTTTACCGGCAAGGGCATTCAGATAGGCAGGAAGTGTCGAGACAAGAGTTTTTCCTTCACCGGTTGCCATTTCAGCAATCTTTCCCTGATGAAGAACAACACCTCCCATCAGCTGAACATCGTAATGAACCATGTTCCACTTGATTTTACCACCGGCTGCCATCCATTCGTTCCGGTAAACTGCTTCATCACCTTCAATCCTGACAAAATCTTTTTTTACAGCAAGAAACTTATCTCTTTCGGTTGCTTTTACCCTGATTTCATTGTTTTCCGTAAATCTCCTCGATGTTTCTTTTACCACCGCAAATGCCTCCGGAAGCAAATCCATCAATATTTTTTCCAGTTCTTTATTTTCCTCTTTTTTAATTTTGTCAATTTCCTTGTAAAGTTCTTCCTTTTCCTCAGGCTCCATTTCCTGATTTTCTTCAATCTGTGCTTTTATTTCTTCGATTTTTTCCCTGAACTCTCTGAGGTGATTGTTAATTTTTTCCCTGAATTCATTTGATTTCTGACGCAACTCATCATTCGATAAATCTTTTAGTTTTTCATAAAAGGAATTGATTTTAACTACATAAGGATACAATTGTTTTACATCCCGTTCGGTTTTGCTGCCAAAAAGTGAAGTCAGGGTCTTTGTGATAATGTTCGACATCTGATATTTAAAATTAAATTTTGGATTTTAATCCATTTTATTTTAACGTGCAAATTTACATGAGAAAGTTATACCAAAGTTTTATTTTAAATGCTTCATCAGGTGAAAACAATTATCATGCATAAATGCCATTCAGAAACAGCAAGTGAATCAGGTTAATTGTCATACTTTTGTTTTTTAATCATTTTGCATTATTTGAAGCAGTTATTCAGAACAAAGCCTATTGAAAGCTACAGTCAATCCCATGGGCAGCTTCGAAGAGGCAGCCTGTCGGTCATTGACCTGACTTCGCTCGGGATAGCTGCCATTATCGGAGGTGGCATTTTCAGCGCAATCGGGGAAGTGGCAGCAAGAGGAGGCCCCGGGGTTAGCTTATTGTTCATTTTTACGGCAATAGCATGTGGATTTTCAGGTTTGTGTTATGCTGTTTTTGCTTCCAGAATTCCTGTCAGCGGAAGCGCATATACATACGCTTATGTGAGTTTCGGTGAACTTATCGCCTGGATTATCGGATGGGATTTGATTCTGGAATATGCCATCGGAAATATTGCTGTTGCTTTGTCGTGGTCTGACTATTTTACCGGTATGCTTGACGGACTGGGCATTCACCTGCCGGAATATCTGACCTGCGATTACTGGACAGCTTCCCATCAGCTTACTCAGGAAGGAGCCATTGCCTGGCAACAGGCTCCTGTATTTCTGAATATCCGCCTCATTGGCGACATCCCTGCTTTTCTGATTGTCGTATTCATCAGTGTTTTTGTTTATGTGGGTATTCGTGAATCAAAAATTGCAGGTAACCTGATGGTGCTGCTGAAAATCATTGTCTTGCTGATAGTCATAGGTATTGGTGCTTTTTATATTCATCCTGAAAACTGGAAACCTTTTGCCCCTCACGGCATCAGCGGAATTTTAAAAGGGGTGGGTGGTGTTTTCTTTGCTTATATCGGATTTGATGCCATTACTACCACTGCCGAAGAATGCCGCCATCCGCAACGGGATTTGCCAAAAGCCATGATTGCTTCTTTGCTTATCACTACTGTATTATATGTTGTAATAACCCTTGTATTAACAGGCATTGTCCGTTATTCTGATCTGGAAGGCGGAGACCCGCTGGCCAAAGTATTCCGGATGCTCAACATGCCGTTTATTTCCTTTTTGGTTGCCTTCGGAGCTATCATTGCCATGGCCAGTGTATTGCTCGTCTTTCAGGTCGGGCAACCCAGAATCTGGATGAGCATGAGCCGTGACGGGCTTCTTCCTTCGAAATTCTCACATATTCATAAACGCTTTAAAACTCCTGATTTTGCGACCATCATCACCTGCCTGCTGGTGGCACTCCCTTCTCTCTTTCTCAACATCAGTGAAGTAACCGATCTGACAAGTATCGGAACTCTTTTCGCTTTTATCCTTGTCTGCGGTGGGGTTTTTATCCTTGAAGATACCGGAAAACTCAATACTGTCAATAATCATATAGGTTTTCAGTTGCCGAAAATCAAAAGCAGATGGGTTGTGCCTTTCGTATGGCTGGCTATCATCCTGTTCAGCCTGTTTTTTAACCGTGATAACCTTGAGAATTTTTTCTCTTTTCACCAGGGTGAAAGCTTTTTCCATCAACTGTTTTCCAAAGTTTTATCTGCATTTTTTATTTTATGTTCGGTGATCGTTTCGGTCAGGGCAGTGATGAAAAACCTGAATGCCATCCCTGTATTTGGGCTCATGACCAATCTTTTCCTGATGACCGAACTGACAACAGCCACATGGATCAGATTTCTTGTCTGGATGTGCATTGGCTTATGTATTTACTTTTTTTTCAGCCGTAAAAACAGTTTATTAAATGTTAAGGTCAGATGAAAGAAATTCAGCCTATTGCCATACCGGGTATTCATGAACGATTTCTGCCTTTTTTTCTGAAAAATATCGGGAACAGAAGAAAAGTGCTGGATGCGGGAGCCGGTCATGGTGCCATGAGCCGGAAACTTCATGAGTTGGGATTTCAGGTTACTGCTTTAGATTTCAACAAAGAATTATATCAGTGCAAAGAAGTCCCGTTTGTGGAAGCAGATCTCACCCAATCATTGCCTTTCCCTGATGCTTCTTTTGAAATTATCATTGCCGTGGAGGTTTGGGAACACATTACCTGCCAGCAAAGGTTTTTACAGGAATCTATGCGGGTTTTAAAACCGGGCGGATTACTCTTTATCAGTACTCCCAATATTCTTTCCCTGAAATCGAGGTTCCGCTTTTTATTCACCGGTTTTTTTTATAGTTTTAAACCTCTGGAAGTCAACCTGAATGATGGGCTTCAGCATATATCCTCTCAAAGCTATGACCAGATTGTCTGGATGGCATCGCTATCCGGCTTTCAACTTCTGGAAACTGAAACAGACAAAAAACAGAACACTTCCCGTGCTTTGATGATTTTTTATCCTTTTATATTGTTAATCAATATTTTAAGAAAGAGTTCAAGCCGGCACAATCAAAAAACTCTCTTGCTGGGCAGAATACTGTTTTTTAGGTTTATCAAACCTATTTAATCAGATACTGACTGAGCTTTTTATTGTGGCCATTCAACATGTTGATATCCACATATCCATTGATCCCATCAACCCTTCCCGTTGAAGTAAACTGCCAGATTAGAAAATTATTCAGCAAAGGCCTGTTTTTATGATTGGCTATCCAGAGCGGGTATTTGTTAAACGTACTGCTGTTGAGGTAACTCAGATAAAACTTTTCGCTTGTATAGATTATCGGTTTAACTCCATATTCTTTTTCGATTATGTCGCACCAGTTTTTTAATCCTTTTTTCAAAGAAGTCATGCTTTGCACCACGCTGTGTTCTTCTAAATCCACAACAGGTGGCAGGTCTCCTTTTTCAAGATTGACATGATTGATAAAATTTTTTGCCTGCAATTCCGAATTTTCATTCGGACGATAATAATGATAAGCTCCTCTGATAATCCCTTTTTCCTTTGCTTTTTGCCAGTTCACTGCAAATTGCTTATCCTGATGGTTTTTCCCCGCTGTTGCCCTGATAATGATAAATGAAACAGGAACATTTTCTTTTATATTCCCAAGTTTTTCCCAATTAATCTTCCCCTGATAACCTGAAATATCCAGGCCGAAAATATTATCCGGGTATTTGCCGATTACCTCCTCAAGGCTGTTATTTATATCACTACTTCTCCAATCCTTGTAAATATAATTTTCATACCTGTGAACTACTCTGAATATCTTTGTCTTAACTTTCTCTCTAAAAACAAAAAATAAAAGTGTGATTAAAACAAGGAAGAATATAAAAAGCAGAATTCTTTTCATCAGCTCCTGATTGCAGAAAATTTAAGTTGCAAAAATAATCGATTCAGGCTTTGAATCAGATGATATTGTTATCCCATGCAATTTTCAGGCTGTGGATTTAACAATCAGGCAGGCATATTTACAAGCTGATTTATGACGAAAGCACTCTTTCGGAAGCTTCTAAAAAAAAGCCCTTTCCCGACAGATGATCAGGAAAGGGTTTGTAAGGTATTCCGGATTAATTGGCAGCAACCGGCTTCGAAATATTGAATATTTCCTTGAAAGCCTGTTCAAAAGTCGCCTTGGGTAAAGCACCCATTGCCATCTGAGGCTGTCCATCTTTTGGGCAGAAAAGCAAAGAAGGAATGCTGCGGATACCAAAAACTCCGGCAAGCTCAGCTTCACTTTCAGTATCTACTTTATAGAAGTCAATCAGTCCGTTATATTCTTTCGAAAGCTGTTCGAGTACGGGAGCTACGGCACGGCAAGGTCCGCACCAATCGGCATAAAAATCTATAATCGCTGGCTTGTCCCCGTTAAATTTCCATTCCGTATTGTTTTCGAAATCAAATACTTTTTCAACAAAAGTTTTTTTGGTTAAATGTTCCATGGTCTCAAATATTTAATTTTTTTTATCTGACTCATATTAACCAATATTGATACCAGAAATCAGCCTGCCAGCCTGTCAAGGAAGTACTGACGTTATGTGACCAAAACGAACAAATTTTCAGAATTATGGTACAATTTTTTCGCTTTACCACCCCTGTAACATTACCTTTGAGCTAAAATTTGATTTTACATTTTTAAGTAGATGCCAGCTTTTCACCTGAAATTTATATGGGTTTCCCTCCTTCTGACTTTTATCATCTCTCCTTTTTTCTCAACTTCTCAGGGCATTCAAACCGATTTCGGAAAATCAAAAGTTCAGTTTGGAAAATTTGACTGGTATTTTTACAAAACATCTTCTTTTGAAGTTTATTACAACAGTGGCGGAAAAAGCCTTGCCCAATATGTATTGACCAATGCCAAAAAGCAATTGAATGAAGTGGAAAAAATTCTCGACTATAAAGCTTCTTCCAGAATTACCATCATCATCTACAATACTTATGCTGATTTCAGACAGTCGAACCTCACACTCTCCGATGAAAAATATAATATTGGTGGACTAACTCCGGTAGTTGACAACCTTGCCTTTGTATATTTTGATGGCGACCACAGAAGTTTTGATAAAAGGCTTAAGCAATCCATCGCAGAAGTATTGCTGAACGAATTGCTTTACGGTACAAGCATTCAGGAGCGGCTGCAAAACAATGCCCTGATCAGCATACCTGAATGGTTTTACAAAGGACTGCTGTCTTTCATCTCCGGCAATATTTCGCCTGAGGACAAGGAAAAATTTGAAAATGGAATTGAAACCGAGAAATATAAACGTTTTGGCAGGCTGAAACCTGAAGAAAAAATCCTCATCGGACATTATTTCTGGGAATATATTTATACAGCATACGGAAAAAATGCCATCGGTAATATTCTTTATCTCACCCACATCAATAAAAATATTGAAAGCGGATTTGACTTTGTTGTGGGCAAGCCTTTCAATTTCATTTATAATGAATGGTACAAATTTTACCGCTATCAGGTTTTATCACGGGAAACCAGTAAATATGATGAGCTGAAATATTCAATGGCTCTTAAAAAATTTGCCCGAAACGGGGAAATTATTCAGGCAAAACTATCACCTGATGGTGAAAAAATAGCCTACAGCATTTCTAAAAATGGCAAAAATGCTCTTTTTATTTATGACTTAAACCGGCAAAAAAAGACAAAGGTTTTCGAAAAAGGAGTTAAATCTTTTGAAGCGGATAATGATAAAAGCTACCCTGTTTTCGACTGGATGCCCATCAAAAATACCCTGACCTATTCTTTTTTGAAAAAAGGCAAACCCTGGTTGGCCAATTTTGACCCGGAGACAAGAAAAACCACTGATGTACGTAAACTTGAAACCCTTGACAGAATACTTAGTTTCAGCTTTAATCAGCGAGGGACTTCTTTAGTTATTTCAGCAATAAAAGATGGGAACAGTGATATTTTCATTTACGAAGTCAGGTCGTACCGGCTTTTTCAAATTACCAACGACATTTTTGATGATCTTTTCCCGGAATTTATCAATCATGACAAAGGAATTATCTTTTCATCAAACCGTAATTCAATCTTTATTGAAAGAAGTGTTTTCGATCCGGAAAGTAATTTCAGTCCATCACTGGACCTCTATTATTACAGAGCTGACCAGAAATCGCGTCAACTCATCAAAGCCAGCTACAACGATATAGCTGATGAAACAATGCCTCAGGCTTACGATTCAAATCAGATTTGTTACCTCACCAACGAAAATGGAATCATTAACCGAAATGCAGCTTATATTGACAGTATTTTCAACAGGATTCAGGTGATAGTCAGCTATCAGGATACTGTCTTCAAACCTGATACTTTTAATTACTGGCAAAATGACAGGGCAGTGGTTTCTATTGATCCATCATGGCTGAAAGATTCCCTTATTGAAAAAATTGATACCCAAATCATCTATCACGATACCTCCTACCATTTCAGAACGACCAATTATCTCAGGAATATCCGTCAATACAATATTGTCCCGCGTACGGAAAGTGTCTTTGAACTGTTCAGAGACAACAATAGCTATCAGGTTTCGATAGCTCCCTTTCCTGAAAAAATCAGACAGGATCATAAACGGCAATCTGCAGAAAACATCCCTGAGCTCTACAAAACCTTTAAAAAAACAGGGAATGAATTTGAAGGCATTGAAAACGAGGAAACCAAAGAGATTTCTGTTATTCCTCCTGTGCAGACAGAAAAACAAAAAGACAGTTTCAGCTACTATTTCATCAATGACTTTGAAATTAAAATAGCCGATACGACCGATCAGGCAGAAGTGCCCGGTTCCATAATACTTAAACCAGCGGATATTGTGGAGCCATTCCCGGAAACAGATTCGCTTCTTCGTCTCCGGCCCACCCGTTTCGGTTCGTCCAGTTCTTACTTCCTCTCCTTTAGCCCTGATTATCTTGTCAGTCAGTTTGACAATAGTTCCCTGAACTCACCGTATCTGGTATATAACAAAGATGAAACACCTCAACCCATCAACAGAATTACCAGTGCTTTCTTCATGCTGGGTGTCAACGATTTGTTCAAAGATTATCGTATTGCAGGGGGTGTCCGGCTAAAAGGAAACCTCTCCGGTACCGAATACATTATGGCTTTTGAAAACCTGAAATCACGTCTGGATAAAAAATTTATTTTTTACCGTAAGAGTGAAACCAGCGATGGACTTTATGTCAGATACAGACAAAAAACAAACGAAGGCAGAATGCAGTTGCGTTACCCATTTAACGAAAACGCCTCATTAAGATCGGACATCTTCATCCGCCAAGACAGAAAAGTTACACTTTCTTCGGAACACAACAGCCTGACAACACCGGATATTATCAATGTTTTTCCGGGAGTAAAACTCGAGTTTGTCTTTGATAACTCCCGTCAGATAGCAGAGAATATAAGGGTGGGTACCCGCTATAAGATATATTTTGAAAACTTCAGGAATTTTTCCGGGTTTAAAAACGAATTTTCGGTATTTGGATTTGATTTCCGGCATTATCTGCGTATTCACAAAGAGCTGATCTGGGCTAACCGAGCTGTTTTTGCTACTTCTTTCGGAGGCTCAAAAGTAGTGTATCTGCTTGGCGGTATCGATAACTGGTTATTGCCCAAATATAACAGCGACATCATGATTGATCCCGATATCAATTATGTGTACAAATCTCTCGGAGTTCAGATGAGAGGATTTACCCAAAACATCCGTAACGGCAATTCTTATGCACTGATTAACAGTGAGATTCGTTTTCCGGTATTTAAATATTTTTCTTCTCTGCCCATGAAATCGAGGTTTTTTGAAACTTTTCAACTGGTAGCCTTTACCGACATAGGAACAGCCTGGACAGGACCAAGCCCATATTCCGAAGCTAATACTCTCAATAAACAAATAATTTACAACAATCCATTGAAAATCACTGTTATTACGGTTGGCGAACCCGTAGTGGGTGGTTTTGGTTTTGGTATACGTACCACTTTGTTTGGCTATTATGTTAAAGTAGATCATGCATGGGGAATGGAGGGAGGAAAAATCTTCCAGCATATTACATACCTGTCGCTGGGAGTCGATTTTTAACATCCAGCTGATAATCAGTGGATTAAGTTGGATAAAAATATAAACCCGGAAATTTTGCAATGGTCAAAACTCACTTAAAGTTCGTCATCAAACCGGCAAAGAGAAAAAGCTAAAATAAATTTAGTAAATTAATTAATCCTCCTATATTTGCAGTCTTAATTTTTTAAGGAAATTATCATGAAAAGGACATTTCAGCCATCAAACAGGAAGAGAAAAAATAAACATGGATTTCGTGAGAGAATGTCCACTGCATCCGGAAGGGCAGTGATAAATGCAAGAAGGGCAAGAGGGAGAAAAAAACTCACTGTCTCTGATGAACCCAAGCACAAGGCCTGAAAAAGGCAATAATCCTATCTGCTCATGCATGGGCACAAAAATACTTTCAGTAAAAAAGAGCGCCTTTGCAGAAAAAAGATTATCAGTCAGTTAATAAATGGCGAAGCCGTAACTAAAATTGCAGAATATCCTTTATTGCTTGTATTTAAAAACACAGAACTTCCCGAAAAAGTACCTGCCCAGGTAATGTTTGGTGTAAGCCGGAAATCATTTAAAAAAGCTGTTGACAGAAACTATCTTAAAAGATTATTGCGGGAAGTTTACCGGACAAACAAACACCTTATTTATTCAAAACTGATTGAAAAGAATATGCAGGCTGCCATACTGATTGTATATACACCTAACATTATTTGCGATTATCAAAAACTTCAGAAATCAATTGTCAGGTTGTTTGAAAAATTTAATCAACATATTGCTTAGCCCCTTAAAATGGTTTTTAATATTGCTGGTTAAAATTTACCAGTTGTTTATATCTCCGTTTTTCCCTCCATCCTGCCGATATACACCCACCTGCTCGGTATATGCCGTTGAGGCGCTAAAAAAACATGGTCCTTTTTATGGATTATATCTGGCTGTCAGGCGAATACTCAGATGCAATCCCTGGTGGGGAGGTTCTGGCCATGATCCGGTACCATAAAAAAAACAGCCTGTAATAACAGGCTGCCTTTTTGAACAGATATGCTGTATTTCAATGATTTAACTCAGCGCTTTATCTTTTCTTCCCACATAAATCCTGTAAAGAACCGGCACCATGAAAAGAGTGAGGAAGGTGGCAAACAACAGTCCGAAAATAATTGTCCAGCTTAAGGGCCCGAAAAAGGTAACATTATCACCTCCGAAATGAATATGCGGGGCCAGATGGGCAAATAAACCCACAAAATCGATGTTAAATCCGATTGCCAACGGAATTAGACCGAGAATACCGGCAGTTGCGGTCAGCATAATAGGTGTGATCCTGATTTTACTTCCACGAATAATTGCTTCAATAGTCGGAACCCCTTCCTTGCGTAATGCATCGATAAATTCGACCATCAGAATACCGTTTCGAACCACGATGCCTCCCAAAGCAACAACGCCCATTCCCGACATGGCAATGGAAAATGGCATCTGGAAAATCATAAAGCCAATCATGACACCGATAATGCTGAACAATATTTCAGTCAGTATTATCATCGTTCTTGTGAGTGATGAGAACTGGGTAACCAGAATGCAAAATATCAGGAAGACTGACAAAATCATGGCTTTGCCGAGAAAACTCATCGTAGCCTGCTGATCTTCCCGTTCTCCTGTCAGCTGAATATCAACAGTTTCAGGGTGTTTAAAATCTTTGAGTTTTTTAATGATCTCTGTCCTGATTTCATTGGCATTGTAGCCTGTTTTGACCACAGATGTCAGGTTAATCACCCTCTTCAGATTTTTCCTATGAATACTTCCGTAACTGTTTTTGTATTCAATATGTGCTACGGTGGATAGCGGGATAGACCGGTGTCTGCCAGTTACCATATCCATATAATTCAATTTGGTATTGAGCAGATTATCAACATCTTCTCTTTGATCTTTTTTAAACCTCAGCACAATTGGATACTGATCTTCTCCATCCCTGAATTTTGAGATTTCTTTACCCTGAACTGCAGTACGGACTTCCATTCCAACCTGTCCGCTCGTTATCCCTTCCGAATTAGCCCGTTCACGGTCAACAACAACGATTAACTCTGGTTTGTTGGTCTCAAAATCAGACTTCAAAGGCTCGATACCCGGAATATTCAAAGAGTCAATATAATCCTTGACTTTTCCCGAAACCACAATCAACTCTTCAAGGTCTTCAGCTGTTACTTCAATATTGACAGGTTTTCCTGTCGGTGGACCCATGGAATTTTTTTCAACGGAAATTTCAGCATCTTTTATATCTGCCAAAGCTTGCCGTATTTTTTCCATATAGCTGCTGGTCTTCAATCCTCTTTCCCTTTGGGCAAACTCGGCAAAATTGATGGTAATCTTGGCTTTGTTTGAGGTTACTGTTGTATTGTCGAACCTTGATTCTGATGCACCCCTTGCTACATTGGTAACGACTGATTCTATATTGATATTTTTTTCACCTAAGGTCTGATAAATCTTCTTTTCTGCTACTTTAGTTACAGAATCAGTATAAGAAATAGATGTTCCTTCAGGTAGTTTCAGGTAAACATATACATTGTTTGGCTCATTGTTCGGGAAAAAGACAATGGGAGGGCCTGCAATGCCCCATAAAATAAAGACTACTACAAACAAACCGATGGTTCCATACAGAATTTTATACGGGCGTCTTCCTTTCAGGACTTTTCCCAGTAATTTTTCATACAGGTTCAAAGTTTTCGGAATGATGGTATGCTGAAACCTGACCAGAATCTTTCGTCCCACCATATTATGCCAGACAATGACAATGGCAAGGAAAATTAAAATATTGGCCAAAACAGGAGTTCCGGCAAAATGAAGGATAATTCCCAGTAGTGTCAGAATGCCTGAAGCGATAAAAACCCTTTTTACCGGAGTTTTACTGATGGTCTCATCATCTTCATGTCGCATAAAAGTAACGGCAAATACAGGGTTAAACACATAAGCCACAATCAGCGAAGCAAACAAGGTAATAATCAACGTGGCTGGAATATAATGCATGAACTTGCCAATGGTGCCCGGCCAGAATAACAGCGGGAAAAACGGAGCCAGAAGGGTAAGCGTACCGGATAAAACAGGAAGGAAGACCTGTCCTGCAGCATATTTTGCTGCTTCGACAATGGTTATCTGCTTATCACGACCTTGCCTGAAAATACGGTGGGTGTTTTCAATCACCACAATGGCATCGTCAACCACAATACCCAATGCAAAAATAAAGGAAAACATCACCAGCATATTCATGGTAAAGTCGATTCCGGGGAGAACAATATAAGCCAAAGCCATGGAAATCGGCACCGATAAACCGACAAAAACAGCATTGGTAAGTCCCATGAAAAACATCAGCACCATGGTAACGAAGATGAAACCTAAAATTATGGTATTGTTCAGGTCGGTCAGGGTCGTACGGGTATAACGCGACATATCACCTGAAATCTGGACTTTCAGGTTTTCTGGGAATTTTTCTTTCTGAATAACTTTCAGTGCATCCTTAATTTTATCAGAGGCATTCAGCAGATTTTCACCACTCTTTTTGATGACATTCAGCGTGATGACATTTTTACCATTAAAACGGGCATAACTTTCCTGCTCTTTATATCCATCAACAATATCAGCTACATCCGATAGCCTGACTTTTGCCCCTGTTGAAGAAGTAACAGAAATATTTTTAATGGTCTCAATATCCTTGAATTCCCCGACAAGGCGGAGTGTCCTGCGCATTCCTTCCATATCGACAGTCCCGGCACTGATGGTGCGGTTTTCAGCCATCACCGCACGCTCAATATCTGAAAAAGTGAGCTGTGCGACACTCATGCGGTACATATCAACATCTATCTTGATTTCTCTGTCGAGTGCACCGATAATATCTACCCTTGTTATTTCCTTAAACCCTTCTATTTTATCCTGTAATATTTCTGCATAATGCTTGATTTTATCAAGCTCCATGTTTCCGTAAAGGTTGATATTCATGATAGGAATCTCCGAAAAATCAATTTCCATGACACTCGGGTCAACCGGCATGTCGTTGGGAAGGCTCGATTTTGACTTATCAACAGCATCCTTCACTTTTTGCTTGGCCTCGCTGACATCATAATTCGGATCAAATTCGACAATAATGGAAGAAAAATCCTGTACCGAATTGCTGGTAACCTTTTTGACCCCGTTGATGGATTTAATATTTTTCTCGATAGGTCTGGTTATCAGATTTTCTATATCTAAGGGAGATGTTCCCGGATAGACTGAATTAACAATGATTGTCGGAATTACAAGTTCGGGAAACTGTTCCTTTGGAATGGTAATATAATTCATTATGCCAAAAATGGCAATCAAAGCGAGCAAGACATAAACGCTCAGTTTGTTGTTTATTGCCCAGCTGGTTACTTTAAACTCTTTGTGTTTGGTCTCCATGTCTGATTTTTTATTTGATTAGAGCGGTTTTACGATCTGTCCTTCTTCTATTCTCTGCAAGTCAGAAGCTATCAGTCTGATATTTTTATCAACCCCCTGAAGAATTTCAGTTTCTCCCTTATAGCTGCGACCGGTAACAATTTTTTTCCTGGCCACGACTAATTTACCATTCTGATCTTCTGCAACATAAATAAACTTTTCACCATTTTCGTTCAGAATTAAATTATCAGGTACCACGATTGCATCAGTTTTTTTATAATCGTTGATATTCAGCACTGCTACCATGTTGGCACTCACTGTAACAGAGGAGGGTATCTGAGCTTCCACGATAAATGTACGGTTGACCGGATTGATAAATTTGCTGGCAAACGAAATCTGAGACCGGGTTGTATAAGGAATATCAGGAAATATTATTTCCACTTCATCACCTTTTTTAATCTTTGAGGAATAAGTTTCAGAAACCTCAGCCACTACTTTCATTTTGGAAAAATTGACGATACGCATCAGGGCTAGACCCGGAGATACAGCCTGACCAATTTTGATGGAAACGTCTTCAACTGTTCCGGAAACAGGAGCAGTCAGCTTGTACATATTAATTTGTTCCTGAAGCGATTTGATGCGGTTTTCCATGGCTTCCTTGTTGTTTTTGGCAGTCAGGTACTGAATTTCACTCCCTATTTTCTGATCCCAAAGCCTCTTTTGTCTTTCATAAACAGTAAGGGTAAACTCATACTGTGCCCTAAGTTCTTTTAATGAGCTTTGCAATACTTCATCATCCAAAGTAGCCAGAACCTGTCCTTTTGTTACCCTGTCACCTGTTTTGACCAGAATATTTTTTATTACTCCAACCACTTTTGTATTGACGGCTGCATTTTCATCTCCATCCACACGCCCCTGTACCCTGATATAGCTTTTGAATTCTTTTGGCGAAATTTCAAGGATTTTCACCATTTTTTCATCTTTAAGGGTATCATTTTTGGAAATTTGTTTTTGAAGTTCAACAATTTCCTGGTTGAGTTTATCCCTTTCAGCGATTAATTTATTCAGCTTTTCTGTAGGATCTACCTGTTTTGAACATGAGATAAACAGAAAAACGAGCGATAAGGCTAATAAATAAATGGGTTTCATCTTTCTTCTTTTTTTATTGTTTATTCATTAAATTTTCAAGTTTGTGTTTTGCATTCAGCATATCTATCAGGGCTGAAAAATAATTGGTCTGCGCATTTAGCAACTGATTATTTGCCTGTGTTAGTTCCATACTTGTTGAAATGCCTTCCTTATATTTCAGCAAGGTTTTATTATAAATTTTTTCAGCAAGTTCCATATTTGCTTTTTCGTTTAAAAACTTATCATAAGCCGACTGTAGCTGCATTTTTGTTTTCTCAAAGTCGAGTTTTAAACCCTCAATGGCCATTTGGTTCGAATTTCTTGTTTTTTCAAGTTGAAGGCGGGCTTGTTGTACCCTGCTTAGCCTCATCCCTGAACTAAATACCGGAACGTTCAGGCTCAGGCCAATCATATCAGGAAATGTGAAATCAAAATCAGCTTTTGCTGTTTTTTCCTGATGGGTATAAAAAGCTACAATACTTGGTAAAAATGCTGATTTATTCAGGTTCAGACCGGAAACCATCATCTGTTCCTGTGTTTTAAGTAATTGATAGGTGATGTTGTTGTTCAGGTCAAAATCAGCGTTCACTAAGGATTCAACACTGGTATTATTCATGATGGTTTCGAGATTATCCGTCAGTAAAACAGGCTGATCAAGCGGAAGACCCAGCTGAAAATTAAACAGCCTTTTAGCTACATTCAATTGTCTTTCAATAGCCTGCATGGTATTGCCAACAGTGGTAACCGTGTACTGAAACTGATCCACATCTGTATTTTCGATAAAACCTTCCTGCAACATGGATTTCATGTCGTTAAGGGTTTTATCAAGATTGGTTTTCATTTGTCCGAGCAGTTTCAGATTGGTTTCTGCCAGCAGGATCAGGCAATAACTGTTGGCAACATTTTCACGGATATTGTTTTCTGTACTTTTAAGACTTTGCTCCGAAAGATTCTTGAAAATTCTGGCGGTTTGAAGCCCGACTATGTAAGATCCGTTAAAAACGAGTTGAGACACGGATGCTTTGATGGTGGCAGAGCTTTTAACCCCTAATTCAATAGGTATCTGCTGATAACCAAGCTTGATCTGATCTGCATTTAATCCTGTCGGGGTAGCAGGATTGATGAGATAGGGAGTTGAAAATTTCATCTCAGGAACAGTCGGCATATAGGTATAGTCCAGCGATGCACTGACCTGAGGCAATCCCTGAGCGGTCGTTTCCCAGATTTTCTTTTTGGCTATTTCTACATCAATCATTGCATTTTTCACCTGAATGTTGTTTTTTAAAGCATATTCCTGTGCTTCTCTCAGGCTAAATGAAGTCTGCGGCTGCGTAAGTGCCTGTCCGGCTATTAAAATCCCGGACAAGGTCAGCAATAAATACATTTTGCTCTTTTTCATTTACTTAGATGTTAAAATTTAAGTCTTTTATCTTTTCTTCAAAATATTTCATCCCTTTTTCATTGGCAATGCTGCGTATATGATTTTCAAACATGACCTTGAATAATCCTGAAGCAGAAAATGAAGGCCCATACAAAAAGTCAGGGTTCATGACATTCTCCATGTTCTGAACATACAGCAATGCCACCATTTCGACATCGATGTCTTTCCTGTAAACACCTTCCTCAATACCTTTCAACAGATTTTTTTTAATGTTTTCAAAGGTTTTTTTCCTCTTCTGTTCAAAATGTTCCCTGCACAACTCAGGATATATTTTCTGCAAGTCATAAGTAAATACCGGATTGATTTCCTTTAACATACGTATTACGTCAAAACTCAGATTAAACAGAACATCTATACTGTTTTCCCCGGTTTCTTCATACCTGTTAAACAATTCATCAATCTTTTTGTTTTCGTAGTCGATAACTTTTTCCAGTAAATCGACCTTATTTTCGATAAAACGGTAAAGTGTTTTTTTTGAAATTCCCATTTCCCGGCTCAGGTCGTCCATGGTAATCCGCTTAATCCCGTATTTCTTAAATATCCTCAGGCTGTGAAATAATATGTCGTCAAGCTCTTTAATCATCCTTTTTTAGGTGGAAACGTTTAAAACGATTTTCGCTTCCATGGTTTTTAAGGCATTAAACTTTTCAAAACTTATGCCAGTAATTTCATCATTGCCCGTGATGAAATATCTTTGCAAAAAATTCAAACCAAAAATTAAATTCAGGACATGAGGAAAGTCAGATTCAGGCCGGAGTTTCTTTTGATAATATCGTTCATATTTTCAGGGAATCTGGTTCTTTATTCACAAAGCAACAATCCCTTCACAGGCAGTTCGCAAAACTTTTATGAAATAAAAGCTCAGTTTGAGAAAAAACTGGCAGAAGCCAGCGATCTTGAACATTTCAGGGAATGGAAGCAATATAAAAGGTGGGAATGGTTTATGGAACCAAGAGTATATCCGACCGGAGAATTACCCAATCCAATGGCTGTTTTTAACGAGTTATCAAAGCCTAAACCTTACAGAAATGACGGTTACCGTTCATCCGGAAGCTGGGTATCACTCGGACCTGACATTTCTTCAGGCAATGGAATAGGAAGAATCAATTTTGTCTGTTTTCATCCGACAGATTCAAATATCATTTTTGCAGGAGCACCTTCAGGCGGATTGTGGAAAACCACTAATGGCGGGACGAGCTGGACGACCAATACTGACAATTTGCCGGTCATTGGCTTCAGCGACATGGTCATCAATCCACAGAATCCCGCAGTGATGTACCTGGCTTCAAGTGATGGAGATGCCAACGATACCTACAGTATAGGCGTTCTCAAATCGACAGATGGCGGACAAACGTGGGTAGTTACCGGACTGAATTTTAATGTTACACAGACCCGAACCATTCGTAAACTACTCATGCATCCGTCAAACCCTGATATTTTATATGCTGCCACCAACAACGGCATATATAAAACGGTTAATGCCGGTAACAACTGGACAAGGGTTTACAGTTACGGATGTATTGATATTGAATTTAAACCACAAAATCCATCCGTCATCTATGCCGCTGTCTATCAGGGGTCATGGACTGCCGGAGCCAAATTTATCCGCTCAACTGACAACGGCTCGACATGGAAGGAAATAACAGGTGATTGGTCGGGAAAAGCCAACCGTATTGCTATAGCCATTGCACCCGGGGATTCCAACTACGTTTACATCATTGCTTCTGAATCACCCACTTCCAATTATGACAATCGTCATGGTTTTCTGGGTTTTTACCGCTCGGTCAACGGTGCAGATTCCTTTGTTACCATGTCAACTTCTCCTAATATTCTGGGGTGGTCTCCGGGAGGGACTGACCAGCGGGGACAAGGATGGTACGACCTGGAAGTAGTGGTTTCTCCGGTCAACAGAGATCTTGTCTTTATTGGCGGCATTAATATCTGGAAATCAGAAGATGGTGGTGCCACATGGACGCTGAGTGCACACTGGTATGGAGGTGGTGGAGCTCCTTACGTACATGCTGATATTCATGCCATGGCTTTTGACCCCAAAAATCCCTATGCCCTCTACATTGGTTGTGACGGAGGTATTTATTACACCAAGAACGGTGGAGTCACCTATAAAGACATCAGTCAAAGCATGGTTACTTCACAGATTTACAGAATCGGCTCTTCTGCTACTGACAACAAACTGGTTATTGCAGGTCTTCAGGATAATGGCTCCAAACTTTACAATGGCTCATGGGGAAACGTTTTAGGCGGAGACGGAATGGAATGTATCATTGATCCAACCGACAACAAAATCATGTATGGCTCTCTCTATTACGGTGATATTCAGAAATCAACAAACGGAGGAAGCAGTTTCAATAAAATCAAAAAAAATATTGATGAAGAGGGAGGCTGGGTAACACCTTATCTGCTCTGTCCGAAAGATCCCAAAATTCTGTATGCCGGATATAATAACGTGTGGGTCAATTATAACCGTGGAAGCAGCAACTGGATTAAAATTTCTTCATTTGCAGGAAGCACAACACTTGTTGCGCTTGCAGTTGCTCCATCAGATACCAGCGTAATCTATGCAGCCAAATCGTCAACGCTTTACAGAACCAGAAACAGTGGTCAGACATGGGACAATATCAATAGCGGACTCCCTACTGCCAGTGCAAGTATCACCGATATTGAAGTCAGGGAAGATAATGCCAATGTGGTTTGGGTAACATTCTCCGGCTACAGCAACGGGAATAAGGTATTTGTCAGTGTTGACGGAGGAGATAACTGGGTTAATTACAGCGGCTCCCTACCCAATTTACCCGTTAATTGCATTGTATATCAGAAAGGCAGCGACAATGGACTTTATGTTGGAACTGATGTCGGAGTTTATTACCGCGACAGCAGTTTAAACGACTGGATACCATTCAGCAGCGGTCTCCCGAATGTAATTGTCAATGATCTTGAAATTTTCTACAATTCTGTTCCATCCAAACAAAGAATTAAAGCTGCTACCTATGGCCGCGGACTCTGGGAATCAGAGCTGTATGCCTCTCCTGATATTCCTCCTGTGGCCGATTTTGAAGTGAAAGATACTGTCGTTTGCCCCGGATACACAGTAAGCTTTAACAATCTTTCTTCTTATGCCACTTCATTCAGATGGTACTTCCCTGGTGCCAATCCCTCTGTAAGCACCGACCGTAACCCGAAAATAAGATTTGAATCTCCGGGTTACTATGATGTTTATCTGGTAGCCATCAACGATTACGGAAAAGATTCCATCAGGAGAACTGCCCTTATCAGGGTGGACGCAACTGCAAAATGCATATACATCATGCCATCCACCTTTTCCAATGATGTTTATACCACCTGCACCGGAACCTTGTTTGACCCGGGAGGAAACAGCAACTACACAAGTAACTTAAATACCATTGTAACCATTTCACCGCCACAATCAACCGGAATTATCATGACATTCAAAAGTTTTCAGACAGAAGATAAATTTGACGTACTTGAAATATTTGAAGGCACATCTGTCAGTGGAAAGCGTATTGGCGCTTTTTCCGGAAGCACTCTGCCCGGAAATGGCCTGATCGTATCACAAGAGGGTAGTGTTACCCTTCGCTTTACCTCTGATGCCCTCGACAACAGGTCAGGTTTTGAAATGGAATGGAAATGTATCAAGCCTGATGAGCCTCCTTTTGCCTATTTTTCTGTCCCGAACAAATACAGTTGTACAGGTGAAATAAACTTTGAAAACGGCTCTTTGAATAATCCCGTTTCTTATTTATGGGATTTTGGCGATGGTTCGTCTTCATCAGAAATAAACCCGGTTCATCAGTATCAGAAAAACGGGAAATACAATATTAAGTTAAAGATTTCCAATGCCCATGGATCAGACAGCTTTACCTTCACCAACCTTGTTGTAGATATGCCATTACCACCAAAAGTTAATCACGGGTCAAGCTGCGGAGCAGGTCAGGTTTCCCTTTCGGCCTATGGGGACGGTCATCTTTACTGGTATAACAGCCTGGCTGATTCAATACCTTTCCATAAAGGTTCCGGTTATCAAACACCGTTTCTGACTGAAACAAAAGATTATTACGTCAGATTGTTCACATTCGGGCCTTCACAATATGCCGGTCCATATTCCAATTCCATCGGATCTGGTGGTTTTCTTACCGGAACTCAGGGTTTGTTGTTTAATGTTTATAAAAATCTAATTATCAGGTCAGTTAAAGTGTATGCAAGTGGAAGTGGCAACCGGCAGATTCAGCTGAAAAACAGCTCCGGAAGCATTTTATATGACACCAATGTTTATCTCAACAGCGGTGAAAACCGTATAAACCTCAATTTCGAAGTCGAAAAAGGAAATGCTTATTCTCTCATCGGAATCAATGCAACACTTTACAGAAACAATGCAGGTGTAAGTTATCCCTATACCATTGAAAACTTAATCTCGATTTACAATTCTACTGCCGGATCAACGGTTTATTATTATTTTTACGACTGGGAAATTCAGGAAAGCGATGTCTGCCGGAGTTTACCTGTAAAAATCACTGCCGGTATATTTCAACAGGCACCAAAAGCCGGTTTTGATGCAAAAGACTCCGGGCTTTATGTGAAGTTTAACAATCTTTCCACCAACAACCTGATCAACAACTGGAGCTTTGGCGATGGAAATACCTCTGATGAGGTCTCTCCTGTTTATAAATATTCTGCCTCCGGCAATTACACAGTAAAACTCAGTACCCACAACGCCTGCGGCAGCGACTCTGTTTCGAAAAATATATTGATAGTCAATAGCTTAAATGAATATTCAGTTCCCGACATTAGGGTTTATCCCAATCCTTCCGAAGGAAAGTTTACTGTTGAACTAAGCCATAGTTCAGGAAAATTAAAAATAACTGATGTTAACGGAAAAGTTGTAGCCGAAGAAATTCTGGATGGCACTGGCAGAAGTATTTTCTTTACATACCAGCTCAAGAGAGGAATTTATTTCCTGTCGCTGATTGATGAAAACGGAATATTAACCAGAAAAATTATAATCTATTGAAAATCATATCATATAATGTAAACGGAATCCGGGCAGCACTCAGCAAGGGCCTTATTGACTGGCTCAAATCAACGGATGCTGATATAGTCTGTATTCAGGAATTGAAAGCAACACCGGAACAATTCGATACTGCTCAGTTTGAAGACCTTGGATATCATTGTTTCTGGAATCCTTCTGTGAAAAAAGGATATTCAGGAGTTGGACTATTATCCCGAGCTAAACCCGATAAGGTTGTTTTTGGTTTCGGGAAAGAGATATATGATCAGGAAGGCAGGGTCATCCGCGCAGATATCGGAGATAAGAGCTTCCTGTCTTTATATATTCCTTCAGGTAGCAGTGGTGACGAAAGACAGGATTTTAAAATGGAGTTTCTTGATTTTTTTACTGACTGGACCATTGACTTGCTCAGGCAAAGGCCAAACCTCGTCATTTCAGGTGATTTCAATATCTGTCATCAGGCCATAGACATCCATGATCCAATTCGAAATGCTACAAGTTCCGGATTTTTACCGGAAGAAAGAGAATGGTTCTCCGGATTCCTCGACATCGGACTGACAGACAGCTTCAGGTTTCTGCATCCTAAAGTTCAAAAATATTCATGGTGGTCGTTTCGTGCCAATTCACGGGCAAAAAACCTTGGCTGGAGAATAGATTACCACCTGGTGTCTGAAGGCTTGAAAAATCAAATCCGTCAGGCGGGCATCGATAACGATGTGGTTCATTCCGATCATTGTCCTGTGTGGGTCGAACTGGCTTAGCCACTAAAGCACTAATTTAGTCACATCTCACCACAGAGATCACGGAGAAAAAAATAAATTATGATTGAAAATCAATTAACTGAAAAAATTATTGGCTGTGCCATTGAAGTGCATAAGCAATTAGGCCCAGGCCTCCTCTAAAGTGCTTATGAAGAATGCTTATATTACGAGCTTATCAACTCAGGGCTGGAAGTAAAAAAGCAACTTGCTTTGCCATTAGTTTACAAAGAAATACAATTAGATGCCGGTTACCGCATTGATTTGCTGGTGGAGAACAGAGTGATAGTTGAAATTAAATCGGTAGATGCTATTGCCGAAATACACAAAGCACAACTAATGACCTATATGAAACTGGCAAATTTAAAGATTGGCCTGCTGATTAATTTCAATGTCACAAAATTAAAAGACGGAATTGTAAGATGGATTATTTGAATTTATTCACCACAGAGAACACTGAGATTCACGGAGATAATTAAAAACTCTGTGTTCCTCCGTGACCTCCGTAGTTAAAATATATCTCACCACAGAGAACACTGAGATAAACGGAGATAAAAAGAGGTAATTCTGAAGGATGTCGAGAACCCCGGGTTAAGTAATCGCAAATCAATTAAAACAGCGGTTTTGGAAAGTTGTAAAATTGATAAATTTGCACTGACTAATCAAGATTTATTAATTACAAATAATTGATTTTTAATATTGAATGAATAATGTTAATCAAAAGTATAAAAACAGAAGTTTAAAACGCAAAGACAGTGTAAAAAATTGTAAATTTGATTGGAGAAATAATATTCAAAGAAATATGAATTTTGAAGAAAAATACTTGGATAAAATCATTAACGGTGATTGCTTAACTGTTATGCAGGATATGCCTGACAAGTGTGTGGACTTGGTAGTAACTTCTCCTCCATACAACCTAAAAAATTCAACAGGAAATGGCATGAAAGATGGACGTGGTGGAAAATGGGCTGGAGCAGCTTTGGTCAATGGTTACAGTCATTATGACGATAATATGCCGCATGAACAATATGCAGAATGGCAATACAGCTGTTTGAAAGAAATGTTCCGGCTAATAAAAGATGACGGAGCAATTTTTTATAACCACAAGTGGAGAGTACAAGATGGTTTACTTCAAGACAGAAAAGATATAATTAGAGATTTGCCTGTAAGACAAATTATTATTTGGAAACGTAAGGGTGGTATTAATTTTAATCCAGGTTATTTTTTACCGACCTATGAAGTAATCTATCTTATACCAAAACGAAAATTTAAACTTGTACCTAAAGCTAACGCATATGGTGACGTGTGGACGTTTACACAAGAGATGAAAAATGAACACCCTGCGCCATTTCCTGTTGCATTAATTTACAGAATTATTTCTTCAACAACGGCACAAATTATTTTAGACCCATTTATGGGTAGTGGAACAACCGCAGTTGTTGCAATGGGATTAAAAAGACATTACATAGGAATTGAGCTATCACCTGACTATTGTAATATGGCTGAGCAGAGAATTAAACGTAATAAAATACACAGTGAACTTTTTGGTTTAAGACAGTTGTCTTTATTTCAAGATATAGATTGATGAAAATTTACACTAAAGAAAGCTTGATAAAAGAGCTTAAGAAAATTGCTAAAAAAGGTTGGATTGAGAATAAAAGGTATGGGAATCAAGGAGGTATTGGAAATACCCTTGAAGATTTGTTAGGGATTGAAGAAAACAATTTACCAATTCCTAACGCAGCAGAATGGGAGTTAAAAACCCAACGATTAAACACTTCTTCACTTACGACTTTATTTCACATTGAACCTTCACCCAGAGCAGTGAAATTTGTACCGCAAGTTTTATTGCTAAAATATGGTTGGTCACATGAAGAAGCAGGAATTAAATATCCTGATAATGAAATGAGTTTCAGACAAACCATTCATGGACTTTCACCAAGTGACAGGGGTTTTCAAGTTGTTATTGACCGTAACAATCGTAAAATTTTAATCTCATTTGACAGTAGTAAAGTTGCAGAAAAACATACTGATTGGCTTAAACAAGTTAAAGAAAGAGTTGGGTTAGGACAACTCGATCCCCAACCTTATTGGGGTTTTGACGACCTTTCTAACAAGGCGGGAACAAAATTATTAAATTGTTTTTATGTTCAAGGAGAAGTTAAAAAAGAAGGCGACATAGAGTTTTACAGATACAGTAAAGTAATGATGCTACAGAAGTTCAAATTTGAAGGTTTTTTAAACCAAATTGAGAAAGGGAATATTTTGATTGACTTTGACGCAAGAACCGGACACAATCACGGAACAAAATTTAGAATGAGACAAAATTGTTTGCCAGAACTTTATGAAAAAGCAACAATTATTTTATGAACGAAATAAAAGCTCAATTAGTAACAATTAAGCCCTTATTTGGTTTGCAGAACCAACGATGATATTTACGATACATCGAAATTGTTCAAAACTGGTATTAAATTGGGATTTCGAAAAAATAACTTATTATTATTTTACTTTAAGACAAAAAAGAATAAATGCCCAATTCTCATTTTACCAGTTTTTCCACTTGCACAAGCTGTTTTTCTGAATTTTCGATAAGCAGCAGGTAAATACCTGACGAAAGATTATGTAAATCAATGCTTTTTGTTTTTTCATTAACGTTATCCTCTATTAAAAGTCTTCCTGTGATATCGATAATTTTAAATCTAACATTCATGCCTTCAGGATTGAGAAGCAGGACAACATCAGTAACCGGATTAGGATAAACCATAATTATTCCTTTCTGAGAATCATTATCTCTTATACCAATCACTCCACCAAATTCAAAAGCTCCAATATCTGTTTTTCCGTTCCGGGAAGCACCACGTTGGTCTAAGAGAGGTGCTCCCACAGATGTTCCTGCATCAATTGCCGGGCTGGTGGGTTTTAAAGCATGCGTTTTGGTGAGGCCTCCATTATCAGCCAGAATTTCAAGTTCTGCATCCATATTGTTGATATTCCCCTGTCCTGAAACCAGAATGGTATTGTCCTGCAAAATGGTGTAGGTGCGGTTAAAAGTAATCTTTCCTCCGTTTTGTGTATAACCGAAAAAATTGTCAGTAAAACCACTGGCCAGAATACAATTTAACAGGTTGAAATGAACAGTTGCCGGATCATTGTAGGAATAAGCCTGTATGGATTGTCCGCAATAAACGGTATTTTCTGTAAAAGTACAATTAATCAGATTGACCACACAGGAACCATTTGACGAAATGATCCCCATACCACCTCCACAGGTAAGATAATTTCCACTTGTTTTACCTTTATTATTACTAATGGTGCAATTGGTCAGAGAAATCTGAATGGCTTTTCCCGATGTTCCGGCAAACAAGCCTGCTCCATTTGAATGGACCGTATCGGCAACTAAAATATTATTGTAAATCAGGCTATTGCGAATTTCAGCATTTGAATTTTCAATCTGAACTCCGCCTCCTTCATCAAATGCCTGATTGCCTTCAATACTGCATCGTTCGATCTGCAAAACTGCACCAATATGATTGACAGCCCCTCCGCGAAGAAGAGCCGTATTGTTTTTGAGTACACAATTTTCCAGATAAAGCTGAGCCGACAATCCATTGCGTAAAGCACCCCCATATCTGGCTTTATTACTTTCAATCATGCAGTTTTTCAGATATAAAATGCCAAGATTTTCAATGGCTCCGCCATTTCCGGAAGTATTACCAAAGCGAATGGTCATACCTGAAATAAAAACCGAATTTCCGGGCATGACTGAAAAAACCCTTCTGTCAGAAACGGAAAGAGAAGCGCCTCCTTCAACGATGGTCTGATCAACTCCCTGACCGAGCAAAACAATGTTTTTATTGATCACTATTCCGTTTCCCGTATTTCCGTCAGCTGTAATTATTCCGAAAATATGGACAGTATCTCCGGGAGATGCCTGTGACAGCGCATCCGTAACTGTCGGAAATGTTTTACCCTGACCGGCTTCGTAAATAGTTGAAAACAAGGGTGTTGTAAACAACACAGACAGGCACCACAGCCAGATTGTTTTTAAAGTTTTCATCCGGAATTATTGTTTGATTTTCAATCGTACAAAATTAACATTTGTTTATGAAGTATAAAAATGAGAGAAAGTAGCGGATATCAGCGTATGAACTGATTATTGTAAAAAAAATCAGGTTAAAAAAAATTTCGTTACATATTTTGTACACAATATTTTTGGTAGCTGAATAAAAGCTTAAAAAAATCTAAAAACAGAGTTTTTAACTTAAAGCAAATATTTTGGAAAAGAAAAAAATCGTCAAAGATTATGATAAATTGCCGCCTGAAGTATTGGAAAAACTCAGGCAAATGTATCCGAACGGCTATTCAAAAAATCTGATTTCCTATTTCAATGCAGAAGGATTGAGGGTATCTGCCCTGCCATTCGAAACGGAAGAATATTATTATCTGATAAGGATGTCAGTTGCGGAGGCAAAAAAGATTGATGAGGAAGACGATCTGGATTTTGGCTTTAAAGACCCGGATGCTCCCGGTGAAGTTTCAATGGAAGATGTAGATCAGGACAACCTGTTCAGCATTCAGGAGCCTGAGGAAGAAGAATAAAGAAAAGGAAAGCAACTGTTTACAGGCTTATTCTGTTAAAATACAACACTTCATTTGTAATAATTCAGTAGATCCTTCCCAATGTCGGTGCGGTAATACATTTTATCGAAGTGAACTGAAGGAATATTGGAATACACCACATTCAGGCAAGCTTCGAGGGACTCAGCCATGGCGTTGACAGCCAGAACCCTTCCGCCTGAAGTTTTCAATTCATTATCCATATAGGCTGCCCCTGCAATAATTACCTGACAATCATTTATTTGTTCAAGACCGGATATTTCTTTTCCTTTTTCATAGTTGCCGGGATATCCGCCCGAAACAAGCATAACAGATACAGAATGCAAGGGAGAAAACAACACAGGCTCAGGCTGAAGCTGTCCGTTTGATGCCGAAACCATCAGTTGTAAAAGGTCAGACTGAATTCTTGGAAGGATAGACTCAGTTTCGGGATCACCCAGCCTGACATTGTATTCAATCACATAAGGATCCCCGTTGACATTCATAAGCCCGAAGAAGATAAATCCATGGTAATCAAGATTTTCAGCTTTAAGCCCTTGAATAGTTGGTTCAATAATGCGTTTGATGACTTTCTCCCTGAAATCATCTTTAAAAAAAGGCACAGGAGAAACAGAGCCCATACCACCCGTATTAGGTCCTGTGTTTCCATCACCCACCTGTTTATAGTCCTTGGCTTCAGGCAATAAGACATATTTTTTACCGTCTGTAAGCACAAAAACCGAAATTTCAATTCCTGATAAAAACTCCTCAATGAGGAGTGTATTTCCCGCCTGACCGAATTTTTTGTCAAGAAAGGCTTCATCAAGTGCCTGAAAAGCTGTTTCCTGATTCTGAGCTACAGTAACTCCCTTCCCGGCAGCAAGACCATCTGCCTTTAAGACAACCGGATATTTTGCGTTCATCAGGTATTCCCTTGCCAATTGATATTGATCTGCCTTAAACATCTCAAAACCAGCAGTCGGGATGTGGTATTTCTTCATAAATTGTTTGGCAAAATACTTACTTCCTTCAAGTTGTGCGGCCTGAGCCGAAGGTGCCAGCACTTTAACGGATGAAAAATCTGTCTTACTTTTAAAAAAGTCGTAAATTCCTTTCACGATAGGGTCTTCAGGCCCGGCAATGACCAAATCAATTCCCCTGGCTTTAACCTCAAGGGCTATTTTATCAAAATCATCCGGATTTCCTGAGATATTTTCTGCGATGGAAAAGGTACCGGCATTACCCGGCAAGGCAAACAATTTACCACACATAGGGCTTTTCCTGATGGCTTCACACAGGGAATGTTCTCTTCCCCCGCTGCCTAAAACAAGGACATTCAGTTTATTCATTTGTTTGTCAATCTTTGGGTTACAAAATTCCAGTTCAAAAATAGAATAAATACTTATTTTAGCTCCCCGAAAAATTATCAAAGATAACCGCATACTGATGAGCATTGCTGAAAAAGTTTCTGCTAATTCCGATCCGCTCAAGATTTATTACAGTATGCTTGAAGACATTGAAAAGGCTAAGAAATATATTTACATAGAAACTTTCCGATTTGAAAACGACCCCATCGGAATAAAATTCAGAAACCTACTGGCCAAAAAGGCCCGTGAAGGGGTAAAAATTATGATACTTACCGATGCATGGGGAACCTCAGTCAATTCAAAATTTTTTAAAACGATCACAGATTACGGAGGTGAAGTTAAGTTTTTTAAAAGCATACGCTTCGCCCTGAATCTTTTTCTGGTCAATCATGAACGTGACCACCGCAAACTCCTGATAATTGATGATTTTATCAGCTACATAAGCTCCATCAACATTTCCAATTACAACCTTAACTGGCGTGAATTCTCACTTCGGATAGAAGGTGAACTGGCTGTTTTTCTGAAAAAAATATTTCTTGAAAACTACAACCTGAAAAACACCTATAAATTTGATAAAAAAAGAAGCTCGCAGATTGTTAAAGCGGGTCATTTTGAAATAGTGAGGGATGTACCAAGCGTCAGGTATCAGCGTATCAGAAAGCGATTTGTACAACTGATTAACATCAGCAAGCATCAGGTATTCATTGAAACGCCCTATTTCCTGCCTACTTTTCTGCTTACCGAAGCTCTGATTGCGGCTGCAAAACGTAAAGTGGACGTGAACATTATTATACCCAGGCGGTCGGACGTTACGGTAGTTGACCGGTTGAGACAGTATTATCTCGGTCGTTTTTACGAAGCAGGGGTAAAAATCTGGTATTATCTCCCCACCAATCTCCATTCAAAACTGTTTATTTCGGATCAGTGGTTTTATGCCGGTTCCACAAATTTTGACTATCGCAGTTTCAGGTATATGTTTGAAATTGGATTGTTTGGTACTCAGGAAGACATCAGGTCAGTCATTATGAATCATATTCATGAAACCCTGAGTGAATCAATACCATTTGATTATCATGAATGGAAAAACAGGGCTGCCTCCTTAAAAATAATTGAAAGGCTTTTGCTCCCTGTAAAACATCTTCTTTAGGCAACCTTATCTCAATTAAACCTATCTTTGTACTTAATTAATATGGTCATTTATGAAAAAATCAATCAGTATTATTTTACTTTTATTTGCATTCTCCTTGCTGAAAGCCCAGGTGAGTATTACTTCTCAGGATATGCCATCAGGCGGTGACACACTTAGATACAGCGAAGCAAATATTACACAGGATATTCTCTCAAAATATCAAAACACCGGCAGCAACTACATCTGGGATTTTTCTGATTTGGAACCCACCTCACAGGGTATTTATGAATATAAAAATGCCATGCAGACACCTTATGGATTCTACTTTTTCGGTTCTTATGGCCTGAAAGTTTCGGATAGCATTGGTATGGGTTCATACAGCATCAAAAACATCTATAATTTCTTTAAGAAAACAACATCCAGTTTTGAAGCCAACGGAATGGGCCTGACTTTCAGCGGCCTGCCGGTTCCTGCCTACTATCAGGACAATGATGAGATTTACAAATTCCCGCTTACCTACAACAGATACGACAGTACGACATTCCGCTTTGTGACGACACTCAGTGGAATGCTGGAATATAGCCGAACCGGTTACCGTGTCAATGTTGTCGATGGGGAAGGAAAAATAACCACACCATACGGCACATTTGACTGTATCCGGGTAAAAACATATATTTATGAAATCGATTCTATCGGTATTAATACTTTTAAATTTGGTTTTCCCAATCACCAGATGGAATATAAATGGCTGGCCAAAGGAATTAAAATTCCGGTTCTTGAGATCAAAGGCAATGTAACCATGGGTAACTTTACCCCCAACACACTCCGCTATCGCGATCAATACAGAAAAATATATTCACCGTTTGCCCCGGTAGCATCTTTTGATGCCGATAAAACCAATGTCAATACCGGTGAAACGGTTACTTTTTTCAACAATACCACTTCCATAACTCCGGCTACTTATCTCTGGAAAATTACGCCTTACAATTTCATTTACACGAATTATACTGACAGTACCAGCGAAGAGCCTCAGGTAATCTTTACCAAGGCCGGCACCTATTCCGTACGCCTGACAGCCAGCAATAATTTTGGCGAAGATGACACACTGCGAACTGATTATATTACAGTTACAGGCGGTAATCCTTTTGTTACCAAGGCCTGGTTTATCTATGACAAGGAAAACCCCACCACGGGTGATGATGTCTATTTTACAGACAAAAGCACTACCACAGGTTCGACAACTTATCTCTGGGAAATCAATCCGCAGACAGTTACTTTCCGTTTTACAACCAATAAAAACAGCCGTAATCCGATCATTAAATTTAACAGTGCAGGCAAATATGATGTTAAACTGACAGTAACCACCCCGTATGGCACCCACGACACTACCAGAAGTATTACTGTGGCGATCAGTGATATTGCAGAAGCCGGTCAGGTTTTTTACCATGTATATCCCAATCCTCTTAATGCAGGAAAAAACCTCTTAAATATTGAGTTTTCAGAAGGAGGAGAAGAAACAATTCTGGCTCTCTGTGACGCTTTGGGAAAAATTGTCTGTACCGGAAAATCTGAAGCAGGCAACAGTTTATATTCAATGGAAACTCCTGAATTACAAGCAGGTATATATTTCCTGAAATTTATGACAGGAGAAAAAAATCATATCCTGAAAATTTTGGTCAGGTAGTTTTGTTAAAACGGCAGTTTTAATTGTTTCTCATTGAGCAGAAGCTGAAACGATTTGCGGTGATAGCATGAGATTCCGGCCTGTAGAATGGCTTTACGGTGCTCCATGGTAGGATAACCTTTATTTTTTCTCCATTTATACACAGGATATTCATTATCAAGATTTTCCATAATTTTATCCCTGAATGTTTTTGCCAGAATGGATGCTGCTGCAATTGAGAGGTAAGTGCTATCACCTTTTACGATACACCTGAATGGTATATCTGTTTCCGGTCTGAAGCGGTTTCCGTCAATCAGCAATAGCTCAGGAGTAACGGAAAGTTTTCTGATTGCTTGATTCATGGCTTTAAAGGTAGCATTCAGGATGTTGATCCGGTCAATCGTTTCGTGGTCAATAATCCCGATACCGTATGTGATAGCCTTTTCTTTAATGATTTCTGAAAGATAATCTCTTTGTCTGGCAGAAAGTTTTTTGGAGTCATTAATTAAGGGATGATTAAAACCTTTAGGGAGTATTATGGCAGCAGCCACCACAGGCCCGGCAATACATCCCCTTCCGGCCTCATCAATGCCAGCTTCGAGTTTTTCAGAAAAACACGTGTTCAATCCCATTTTTCAATACAGCTCAGACTAATTGTAACTTTTTATTTTATCTTCAACATCTTTTAAAAGCTGATTCATTTGCCTGTAAATATTATCCAGTTGTGATTTGAAAAACTCACCCGAATGAGAGTCCCATACTTCGATAGTGGTATTTGCATCAGGTGATTCAATATAAAAATCTGTCAGCACTGTCTGATAATATCCGTCTGCAATACTCAGTATCATGTTGAAAAACACTTTACTTTGTTCGGTTTTAAAAAAGGTTTCATAAGAAGAGGGCACCATACAACGCAGGGTAATTTTCAACTGATCGGCATTTTTCGATTTAAGGGTTTTTGTTATTCCTTCTTCTTTTTCTGCAGAATACCTGAGCAACAAGGCATAAGCATCCTGAGGATTATCAGTTTTTGCTTTAAACTTATTTGTAAAAGTAACTTTTTCGCCAACATAAGGCAGTTTTAATTCTTCATTTACATGATATTCCTGAGGAACTTCCTCCCTGACTTCCTGTTTCCCCTTCTTTGTATATTTTTCGACTCTTTCTGAAGAAATTTTCCGTTCATTTGATCTTCCTTCCTGCGTGAAGAAAATATATCCGCCTTCGACTTTTGAGATGGTCCCTATCTTCTGTTTCCCACTTTTAAAAATAATTGTATCCTGGGCATTCGAAAGAATGATACAGAATGAACAAATAATCAGGAGTAAAATAAATTTCATGATTTTTTAATTTAAATTAATGATACAAAGATAGGATTAATGAACAATCCGATAATTTAAGATTTCAAACTTTTCCCTGTTTATCAGTTACCTTTTAAATTTACTAAGTATTAAGTTCTGAAATGTTGATAAGTACAATAACTTAAATAAAAAGTTGCTCTCTTCAGGATAACTTTGTAAGAAATTAAATGATGGTTTATTAGATTTAAATGAGCAAAAAAAGAAGGTCGGCCCATATTGTATTTTTTCTGATTATTCAATTTCTTTTTGTTGTCGGGTCCTCTGTGAGCCAGCAGGTTGAGACTAAAAACAATAAATCAGATATTGGACAATTACTTCAATTAGCAGAGGGAAATACTGAGTCAAATCCCAGAAAGGCAATTGATTATGCAAAACAAGCCGATCTGGCTGCCAATGAAATAAACGATAATTTATCCAAGGCAAAAGCATTTTATCTGATTGGGGTTGCCTATTTCAATATGCAGGATGTATCAAATGCACTTGATTACTTTGACCGAAGCCTTAGGCTTTCAAGGGTTTTCAGCTTTGATAACCTGATTGGAAAAAACAGATATTATTTTGGACGTTGTTTTATAGAAATCGGCAATTTTGAAAAAGCCCTGGAAGAACTGAATGAAGCTGCTGAACTCTTCAGCAAGTTAAACCTGAAAGAAGAACTGAATACAACCTATTATTTTCAGGGTATTGTCCATCTGAAAACAAATGATATTCCGGCAGCAAAAAAGAATTTTGAGGAAGCCCTCAGTTATTTCTTAAAAACAGAAAATCAGTTGTCCGGAAAAATTTATGAAAATATGGCTCTTTGTGCTGTTGAAGAGAAAAACTTCAGCGAAGCCGAAAAACATTTTAATGAAGCCATCAGTTTTTATTCAAAAATTCAGCTGAAAGATGCATGGATTTATATTCAGTTTGGCAGATTTTTAACTTCAAGGGCAAAATATAATCAGGCAGCTGCAATATTTCAAACGGCTGTAAAAATGGCACAAGAGATTAAAAACAGTTATTACCTGGCATTAGCAACTGCTTTATTATCTGACACTTATCTAAAGATAGGCAATACTGTAAAAGCTGCAGAGCTGGCCAACAATAGTCTGAAAATCTCTGAAAAGTCTGACTATTATGATATTACCACCCAAAATTATTATACGCTGTATGAACAGGCGAAGAAATCAGGAAACACCGGAAAGGCATTGGATTATCTGGTTAAATACATAGCAGCAAAAGAAAAGAAAGAAGCCATTGAACACGAAACAACCATCAGAAACCTTAAAATAAGTTTTGGAACGCTTGAACAAGATCGCGAAAATGAGCTTCTCAGAAAAAACAACCAGATACAGAACCTTAAACTTTCAAGGCAACGTACTTTAATTATTTTCCTGCTCCTTTTCGTGATATTACTTATCTCCGGATTGCATTTCATTTTCCGTCTTCTGCATCGCGACCGACAGCGAAACAAGCTTTTTGAAGAGCAAAACCAGCAACTGACCGAAACACTGGCAAAGCTCCTTCAGAGTGAGGCAGAAAACCGCTCGGTCATCCGGAGTATTCCTGATAAAATGTATTTTATTGATTCCTCCGGACACTTTTTATCCAAGCCATCTCTGGCCTATTCCCTGAGTAAAGATGAGATTGAGCAGATTAAAGGAAAACATATTTCCGACTTTTTTCCACCCGATGTCGTTGACAGGATCAGGGAAATACAGGCAAAAACGTTAAATACAAAAGAAGTGCAGGTGCTTGAGTATGAAGTGCCTTCCGCTGAAGGAACTATTTACTATGAAGCCCGCTTTAATTACGTTTATGATAATGAACTGATGCTTATCATCAGGAATGTGACAGACAGAAAGCTACTTGAAAAAGAAATTATTGATGCAAAAGAGCGGGCAGAATCTGCCACAAAATCAAAGTCAATGTTTCTGGCAACCATCAGCCATGAATTACGAACCCCGCTGAACAGTATTATCGGAATGTCGGATTTGTTGCTGGAAACAAAACTTGATCTGACGCAAAGAAATTTTACAGAAGTCATTTATAGTTCGGGCAACACCCTGCTCAGCCTGATCAATGATATTCTCGATTTGTCCAAGGCAGAAGCAGGCCAGCTGACCATTGATAATCGTCCGTTTTGCCCGGCTGATGTCATTGAAGAGACTACTAACCTGCTGGTTTTCAAAGCTAAAGGGAAAAACATTGAACTGTTTACCCGACTTTCTCCCAATATTCCTCATGAACTGATCGGAGACCCTGCACGCCTCTTGCAGATATTACTTAATCTGACCAATAATGCAATAAAATTTACCCATATTGGTAGTGTTACCATCGATGTAACTCCAGTAAAAATCCTTCACGATAGCGTTGAACTTAAATTTTCAATAATCGATACCGGTATTGGCATCTCTGAAGAAGATCAGGAAAACCTGTTTACTCCGTTTTTTCAGGCAGGCACGCAACATTCACTAAAAAATGAAGGTACGGGTCTGGGACTGAATATTTCAAAACGTCTGGTCGATCTGATGGGTGGGCAAATTGGTTTGAGCAGCGAAAAAGGGAAAGGGTCAACATTCTGGTTTACAATACCTTTCACACTACCAGCCAAGAATGAGGAAGAAGAAAACGCTGATATTCCTGAAGAGCCGATTGCTGAAAAATCAGTCAAGGACATCAGAGTACTCGTTGCCGAAGACGATGTCATCAATCAAAAGCTGATAACCATTGTCTTAAACAAAGAAGGCTATACCTATGAAATAGCTAAAAACGGGCAGATAGCATTGGAAATGTACAAGTCAAATCCTTATCCGGTGATATTGATGGATATCGATATGCCTGTCATGGATGGAATCGAAGCAACCATACGCATCAGAGATTTCGAAAATACGCAGAAAATCAAAAGGAAATCGAAAATTATTGCTGTTACGGCAAAAATAGTCAGCGCTGATCAGGAAAAATGTTTTCAGGCAGGTATGGACGGTTTTATCAGCAAACCCTTCAAACCAGATGAACTGTTAAATACCATTAAAAAGCTTCTGGCCTCCTGATCGTCCGTCTTTAAGATTTTAATATTGAAAAATTTTGTAATATTGTGCCTCATAATAAACAGTAAAATTCTGCACTATGCAAAAAAATCTGATATTAAGCATTTTGCTGATCATGAGCTGGCTTTTTATTAAAGCTCAGGACTTCACCGAAGCCGACAAGGTAAGAGGAATCTGGTTTACAGAAGACAATAAAAGCACCGTTGAAATATACCGTGCCAAAAACGGAAAATATTATGGTAAAATAACCTGGTTGAAAAATCCCCTTGAAGAGGATGGAACCCCCAAAGTGGACGACCAGAATCCTGATCCATCCAAACGGAAAGAACCACTCATCGGGCTGCTGATTTTAAAAGGTTTCGAATATAGAGGAAACGGCATTTACAAAGATGGCACCATCTATGACCCGGATAATGGAAAAACCTATAGCTGTATTATGACACTGACAGACATCAACCACCTCGACATCAGAGGATATATCGGTATATCACTGATCGGCCGCACCACCGAATGGGTCAGGAAAAAGCAATAGCTTTTTGTTTTTTAAATTTGGACAGCATTTCTGACATAAAACCAACTACGGTAAATATCAGGAAGGGAATAAGGTGAAAATGAAACCTTGACTCTCCGAAAAAAACCAGACTGACAAGCAGATAATAAAACAACATCATCAGTCCAATTTTATCAATGATATTCAATCGTTTATGAACAACCTGTATGGCTATTGCCATGATGTATAATATCAACAACAATAAATAGGCTCCATTGCCGAAAAAACCTATTTCCCTTAAAAGAAATATCCGATTTTCATTTTGTAAACCTCTCAGGTTCCAGAGTATTCCGTCCATTCCCGGCCAGAAAAAATAATAAGCTTTTGCCGGTAATCGCTTTAAGGTCTCCACAGGATGATGAAGGATATAATCAATTGCCATCCGGGTTGCTATCCGGTTATACTCTGCTTCATTCTTAGCCTGATCAATACCTTTGAAAAAATCAGCATGACGATAAAATCGCCCTTCGGCATCCGGATTATTCCCGATGAGCAAATCGAGGCCACTATTGGTTGAAACCGGAACAAAGGCATTGAATACCTTATAGTTGCGTATGCTCCATGGCAAAATGACTATGGCCATCACCACAAGAACAAAGATTGATTTTTTTAAAGCCAGACGGATATTTCTCCGGTATATCAATAAAATAATCAGCAAAGGAATAAAAAAAACAGCCGGACGGGTCAATAAGGCCAAACCCCAGAGAACGGAAGAAATGAACAGATATAAACGATTGTTATTTAAATGGTTAAGTAAAAAATAAATCGCTGTCAAAAAGAGAAGCAGGAAAAAGATTTCATTGTAAACCAGATTGACATAAGCCACATGATTAGGATATACTGAAAGTAAAATAGCTGACCAGCCGGCAATGTGTGGGTTTGGGACTGAAGATTTCAGCAAATTGTAAAACACAAATACAGCAATAAGATAAAGGAAAAGATTGGTTATGCGTGCAACCCACACATCGCAGGAAAAAATGCGGAAAACAATTGCAAGAAAAGCAGGATAACCAACAGGATAATAGGCTGTCGGGTTATCCTCGTCAAAATAGGGCATTCCCTGCGAAAGCATACATCCCTTTTCCATAAACCATCGTGCATCACTGGCAATTTCAGGGTGAAAATACCACATCCAGAACACACGGGTCAGGATAGTAAGCGACAGAGCAATCGCCAGATATGGAAATCTGCGGGACAATAATTCTTTCTTTTGATTGAAAATCATGAAAGGGCGAGGGCTTTTATTTTACTTTCAAAATCAACAAAATTATCAAACCAATATCTTTTATAATTTTCCAATACGTCCGCTATTCCTCTTTTCGGTTTTAGTAATAGCATTATGTTTATGGTAATTCCATTATATGGAAAATCTTTACTTTGTTTTTGACCATTCTTTTCAGTTTCAAATATCCTTGAAAAACCGTCAATTTTTCTATAACCGTCCGTATGTTCGGTTCCTTTCGGATCAACAAATAAAATTAAATATCGTTGGCCTTTTTTTGCCCAAAAGATAAAATCCGGCTTGAAATTCGAAATATTATTTTCTTTCGGGTTGTAGTAAGGGATCACGACTTCATCCAGAGTTTGGTCAAGCTTTGAGAACATCCACCAGTCAAATTGTGTAAAAATATTATCAGACTTGGCAAGATATTCATTTAATTGATCAATAAATCTTTTCTCACTATCAACATTGATAATATGGTTGAGATAATCAATTTTTTCTGTCTCTGAGACTATAACCGGAAGGTAATAATGGTTGGTTAAATACTTGATTTTGATCTTCTTTGCATCGTATTCATATGTTGATTCTTTAACATAGTTATTTTCTAAATCCTGAACTTCCTTAGTATATTTATCAAGGTCTTTATGCTCTTCAAAATTTAATTTTAGTTGAACTAATTGAAATTCTTTTTCCGGATAGCTTCTAACTTGCTTTATTTTTGAAGAAATCTGATCTAATTCTTCACCACTAAATCTTACTTTTTTAAAGTGTACAATTTCATTTCCCAATTTCTTGAATTTGTCAAATTCTCTACTTTTCACTCCGAAATAGTTAAAAATCCGGTTGAGAATTAATTCCGGCTCAAAAAGCGAATTCCTTTCACTAAAATCGTAGTATCTATCTTTTTGATCAAAGCTTGCTTTTGCCTTTTTCAAAACTTTCACTTCGCAATCATATTTAGCCAAAGCAATTTTATCGCCTAAAAATCTGTAAAAATGTGATGTTATATCAAAATCTTCGCGGCTGATAAGATATTTTTGCGGATTACTTTCCTCAGCAAAAATCCTTTCAGAGTCTTTGTAAACAGGCACCAAAAGAAGATGTTTTTGCGCTTCTGGATTTACAATAAACGCTTCGCCCAAGCTCTTGTCTTGTTTTTCAGCTTTTAATGTTGCGATTATCTCTCTTAAGTTTTCCGCGTTGGTTCCAAAAACAAACAAACTCTCAATAGGTAAAATCAAATTTTTGACTTTTTCAAAATCTTCCTCTTTTACTTCCTTTGCGTTGAACAAATTTTGAAGCCGCTTTCTTTTGTGTTTCTGAGGCTCTATTCTTACACCTCTGCCAACCGACTGCAGAACGAATTTTTTGGCATCGCTTCCAATCCCGATATTAACAAACAAAAGAATGTTTGGCCTGTTCGAATCCCATCCCTCGTAAAAAGAGCGGGAACCCATCAGAATATTTATATCGGAATCGTCTTGATTAATTGCTTTGAAATAGCTTTCGTTATTAAAAGTTTCGTTTATTTCATACCCGTCAAGTTTTTCTTTTAGCCAACCGGAAATATCACCTATCTTGATTAAAGCAAACGGTTTATCAGCCGTCATTAACCGAAAAATCATTTCTTGTCTATTTCCGGGGATTTTTAAAACCTCAATATTGCCCGGAGTTTTAGCATTAAAAATGTAGTTTAAAACATCATTATAGTCTAACTTTGAAATTAAATCGGTATTAATTACGCAGTCCAGCTCCTCAAACTCAAATTTTGAATGGTCATTAAACTCTTTGATAAGTTCTTCTTTTGCTTGATAAAACAAATCTGTTTTAATTTCATTTTTTGCTACTTTTTCTAATTCTCTAAAAAACAATTGCAAATCAGATTCTTCCACATCTACTGAATTAACTAACGTCAGAAGAAGAGGACGATGATATAGCGTATCATTAACTTTCCTGATTTTTTCAAAATATTTATTGATATAAGTTTGAAGCAAAAGCGATTTCAAAACTATTTTCTGCTTTTCGATAGGTGCAAAATCGCCTTGTCCACGAAACGCGCTTATCTCGGCAGAAGACACATAAATATGTTTGCCGTATCCTTCTTCCACAAACTTTGAAAGATTGAAATTAAAAGCACAGGTCACAAAATCTCTCGGATCGGTAAATGTAGCGGAAAAATTAAACAAAAATCCGTTTCTTGAGAGTATAGAGTATAAAACCTGTCGCTTGCTGTCTTCCTTGTCGCCCTTGTGGGCTTCATCCAAAAGAATGTACCACTTGCCGCTATTATCATAGTTTTTAAAATTAACTATTTTCTCTTTGTGTTCGTCAGAAATCAAATCAGAGCGATAATAAAAAACGGTAGTTTCGTTTTTAGCAAACGGCAAGACATTCTCACGTTTTACGCTTTCATAATCCTTTAAACTTTTAAGATTTATTTTGGTTTCAAAATTGAAACTATTGAACTCCTCAACATGATTTCTAAACTGGTCCAAAAGGTCATCGCGGTGTGCTAAAAATAAAATATCGTGTTTGGGCAATTCTTTTTCGCCAATGAGTTTCCCTAAAATCTCAATCAATTTGACAATTATTAGCGTTTTTCCTGAACCGGTTGCCATCCAGAAACTCATCCGGTTAATAAAATGAGCAAATGAGATTTTGTTATCAACGGCAGGATAATCTTCAGGATACTCCAAAAGATACTTAGCTGTTTTGCTATCCTGTTTTTTCTTCAGGTCATAATCAAAGTCTTCTTCAAGTCCATTAAGTCTGTAGTGCTCAAATAGTGCTTTTTTTTCTGCCTTTTTATCTTTGAAAAAAAGATACAATGCTTTTAGAGAATTCTTTAAAGCGTTTTGCTGAAAATCAAAAAGTGTCTTATCTTTTGAAAATCGAGCAAAATCAAACCCCTGCCATTTTGCCGGCAAGTTTCCAAAAAGAATATCGTCTATGATGTTTTGTAAATAGAGCCGCATATTTGTCCTTTTATGCTATGTGTTATTTTGTCTCTTTGGTATTTCCATTGATTCTTTGGTAGTACCTTTTGCGCCTTTACTGCTCCTTTCATGCGCCTTTTGCGCCTTACTTTTCGTTTTTGCCAAGTAATTGCCAAAATCGCCAAATATTTGCCAAGTAATTGCCAAATCATCTGATAACATAGCGACTGTTCCTACCTTTACCTTCAACTTTAAAAAGCTGCTTATTTACTAATTCCATTAAATCAAGTCTTGCACCTTCATCAGAAAGGCCAGTAATTTCTCTGTATTCCTTATTTGTAATCTTTCCTTTTTCCTTTACATACAATACTGCTTTTATTTGTCTCTCATTCAAACCCATCTTTCTTAAATTTTCTTCTGTATAAATGTCTTTATAAAAATATACTGCAAATCCACCGAATTCCTCTTTAAAATCAGGTTCTGGTAGTCCCGACTTTTTGCACTCATCAGTATTAGCAAAGGCACAAATCGATTTCAGACGCTCACCCCGCCAGGAAGATTTGAATTCAATAAATTGTGATTCATTTTGTTTTATATTCATATTTCAATTATTTCTATTTCTTTTCAAAGGCATTTTCCTATCCTATGAATCAAAAGCAGTTTTTTTAGGTGTATATTTATTTAACTCATTTATATTTAGGTCGTTTTTTAAAAATTCTGATGCTTTCTTATTCATTATTATTAATCTTTCATTATTTATATTTAACCTAGTTTTAATGTCATCTCTAATTGAATTCTTATCTACATTTTCTTTATAGAGATTCGCGATAAGTTTTGTATCATTGTTGCTCCTTAAAGCTTGACTAATAATTCCATTGATATGTTCATCAAAAAAACCGTATCCAATAGTAATAATTAAATTAGCCTCTAATGAATATTTTCTGAATTCATAAGCATAAAAAAGATATGGATCAACATATTGTAATTTATAATTGGTTCCAAAAATTAAATCAGGATTGTCAACTTGATTTACTTCATCTGAATAAGTCAGAAAACCATTTGTATCTCTTCTCCAGTTAATAGAACCATGCATTTTATAAAGATAGATATTTACATTTACATTCTCATTTTTTTCAAACCTTTGCCATTGCCACTTTCTCTGTTCATCAAAACCTAATTCAATGATAGTGTCTTGATTATTCTTTTCTAAGCATAAATCATAATTTAATGAAAATATTCTCAAAGGAAATTCAATTTGTTTTGCGAATTCAGTAAAATACTTATAGTATATTGCTTCTGAATAATTATTCAGAGTAACCCATTTTTTTAATTGCTTTAGTATTTCTATCTTAAAGTTGGTTATCTTTTTGAAATCATTTCCGCAGAGTTCAACGACCTTAGAATTCCAACTCCCTATAAATGGAAATATGGGATGTTCTTCTTTTTTTTCCAATTCATTTAATGTATTTACTAATCGTTCAATATTTAAAGGTTCATCATATTTGCCCTGTAAACCGTCCGCATACAATATGCAACTTTTTATGAAATAATATATGTCCTTGTATTCCTGCCAACATTTATCATTTTTTATAAAACCTTCTATTTCCTTAATCATATCTATAGAAGTAGGGATTCCGGCTTCTTTGCTGCAGCCAGCGCCTACTAAAATTAGAATGTCGTTTTCTCTAAAATTGTTCATATTATAAAAACCATGGTTTTATATCTTCAATATTAATATCTTCTTTAAAATTTTTAATGAATTTTGATACTAATCTGGCATAGTGTATAGATATTGGTGAAAATTTTGAATTAAACCCACGCCAGTTAGCACCTGAGAGATTTAAAACATCTTGCAAATATGATTTTTTCTCGTCTATAGAAAGGTCTTTGTTACTATAATAAAATTCAATGTGAGTAGGTCCAGCAATCCTTTTATTCATGTTTGGGTTATGATATTGTAAACCTTCAAACCAAATTAGAAACTCATTTGTGCTTAATTGAACAATAGTACTTTCGTAAGGTACTAAACTATTTGAATCTAAATTAAATCCAAAATACTTATTTTCAGTATTAATCTTAATTACTACAAAAGTTTTGTTATTATTGAATTCTTTTAAGGTTTCCTCAATTTTGTTTAATTCAAACCTTCTAATTTTAAAAGGGCAATGGATTACAAAATGATCAAAATCATTGGTATATTTAATTACTGTATCTTTAATATGTTTAGATAATTCTTGTAAATACTCGTCTTTTTGATCATATTTTCCAACTGATTTTAATTCTTTGTATGTTCCAGAAGAATCTGTGAGCACAGAATAAGCAAAATATTTTGTTATCTCATTTCTACCATTTCTTTTTTGTAATTCATGTGATTGTCCAATACCAATAATCAATGCTTTTTGTGTCTCCGGTTTTACTAACCACGGAATTCCACCCAGTTTAGCAAATATCTGAAGTCCTATATTAGACACGCTCCATTTTAGAGATTCTTTGTTTTTTAATAATTCCAAGGTTACGAACTGCACAGCTTGATTGTAATTTTTCAAAGCTTCGTATTTAATCGTGTAATATTTTTCTTCTTCTTTTCTGGATAAAATAATAATAGGAATAAAAGTTACATTTTGATTTATTTTAACCTCATCATTAAAAGATTGTATGAGATTCTCCTCACTTATTTCTCTTCCTTTTATTTCGATTTTTGGAATCTTATAAAACTTTTCAAGTCCACTAAAAGTTAAAAATGTTTTGCCAAGTAAAGCATTTGCTAAATCTGAAGCGAATTGTTTATGTTCACTTTTGAAAAAGAATACTAAAATAATTTTATTGTCTGACGATTTATAAGGTCCGTACTCCTTTATCCCTACAAATTGCGAATTGCTTTCTTTTGAATTACCAACAAGATACATCTTCGTTTTGAGTGTATCTGCTTTAACACTTATAAACGATTCTTCAAGGTCTATTTGTTTATCCCCAATTTGCATGGGGAATATTTTTGAATAAAAATCGGTCTTAAATTGTTTTAATTTCTCATATTTATCAATATAAAAGTTTGAATTGCTTTTGAAATTTTCATCTAAACTTAAACTTAACTGTTGAACTTTTCGATTAAACTGTATGTCTTTTTCTTTTAAAAATTTGAAATCAATAATAAATCCAAACTTCTTCTCTGAAGCCAAGTAATAAGGTGATATCTGTAAACACTCTTTTCCCTCTTTATGTACATTCAATACAATATATATTATTTTTTTAAAGTTATTTTCAGGTATTATAATCTTGTTATTATTGAATTTGTTTTTAACCTTGTTGATTAGACAATAATATAAATAATGAAGTGTAAGCTTATTGTTATATTCAGGCTTACAGATAAATTCTTCAAAACCATCTTTTGACTCGAAAGTTATCCAATATCCTGTCCTGTCATTTAAATTTTCATGATTTATAGGTAAGGTATTTGAATAAACATCGAAATTAAACTGAGTTCTAGTCCCTCTTTTATTTTCCTTTCGATATACCGTGTATTCAAAATTTTGTTCTTTAAACGGTAAAAAATTTAATAAAACTTTGTATTCCATCACTCCCACCAAATTAAAGGTTTTATTAATTTATAATCCAAATCTTTTGTATTTATTTTCGTTCCGTCTTCAAACTCCACTTCATCATCAATGATTTTCTTTATCCATTTGCCAGTTAAGTTAGACAGCGTTTCGGCAATGTCTATATTCGGATAAAGCTTCTCTAAATCAACTTTTACTTTATTGTTCTCATAATCAATTTCCAATGCGTTAAGCATTTTCTCGTCTTTCAAAAAGACATATTCCTGATATGGGCTTCTGCCGGGCACATTAAACAAATCTCCATCTTCGTATTTACAATTTGCCAGAGCTTCTTCGTATTGCTCAAGTTCGTAGTATTTGAAAAATCCGCCACCTTGATATTCTTTGACTTCTTTTGAAATGCCCGACTTATCATAAGCCAAAACCTTTTTCATTCTTGGCAGAACCACTGTATAAAAATGTTCTCCCATCTCAACACCAATCCATTTTCTGCCGAGTTTATGGGCTACGGCAGTTGTTGTGCCAGAGCCAAGGAAGAAGTCGAGAATTAAGTCATTTTCCTTAAAGGAAGAAGTTTTGATAACTCTTTCAAGTACCTTTTCATTATTTTCTGTAGTAAAACCCCATATTGAAGAATAGCCAACCCAATCGGTCCAATTATCAGTTAATTTTTGAGTATCTTCCTCCTCGGTTTGAGGTTCTCCTTTTTCGCTCAATCTAATTTTTCCTTCTTTTTCTAACTCAAAAATGGATTCTTGACCTAAAGCCCAATGCCTTCCTTCAGGAGGCAATAATTCTTTTCCTAAAATTATTCTTGCACGCGTTACAAATTTTCCATTCTTTTCCTTTAAATTTTCTTTTGAAAAAAATTTTACATATTCATCAGGAATAGGGGACCATCGGATACCAGGTAAATGCATGCCTCTCCATTTGGGTTCGTCTCTTTTTTTTGTAGCAGGCTCAAAATCGTAGTTATCAGATCTTGTGTATAAAAATAACGAATCATGTGCACTATGATATTTGTTAATTTTCTCAGTTAACTTTGCTGATTTGCTCAGAACTATTTCGTTTCTATAATTATTATCAAAAATACCATCCATTATTGGCCTTACAATCCAATTCCCATTATAATCACACCTTACAAAAATGCTTCCTTTTTCATTCAGCCAATCTTTTGCAATTCTTAATCTATTTTCAAGCAATGTTGCCCAGTTGGCATCTTTGTAGTTTGTACGGTAAAGAAACTGGTCAGATGAATCCAGATTAAACGGAGGGTCAATATAAATCGTTTGCACTCCTGCCCGTCCGGCAGGCGGGTTTTCTTTGAATTTAGGTAATATTGTATTTAATGCCTGATAATTCTCACTCTTTATCAGCCAGCCGTCTAATGAGTTATCTAAATCATCAAATAAACTTAAAACTTCAAACTCTAAATCTTTGAAATATTTTGTGTCTATCGGTAAGTGTTTATATTTTTCCGCTAAGTGTTTGCCAGTTAAATCATTGTCAAAAATATCTTTTACTTTGAAGCTTTCATCCACAATTCCCAATTCTTTCCATTCTTTTATTTGGTCCTGTATATTTTTATGTTTGACTATCTTTTCAATTAACTCAAGCTTGCCAATCCTATCCAGTGTTATCACATAATTTGAGTTTTTCACAAACTTCGACTTGTTCCATATCTTTACCAGTTCGTCTTCAAACTGCGAGATAAAGTCAATAATCTTGAAAGCAATGTCTTTTAAAATTTGTATTTCATTAACTCTGTCTGCACTCCACTCTTTTGCTCCTTCCCAGAAATATTGATAACTCCAGAGTTTAAGCTGCTCCTGCAAAAATGCTTTGGCATTTTTATTAATAAAGAAATCTACTTCACTTTGTTTTTCAAAAACTCTAAAAGCTCGTTCTAATTGTTCTTCGGTAATTGCTATACCTTTCTTCTTAATGGCTTTTAGTATTTCATCAGTTTTTGTTTTTGTACCTTTTTCAGAATATTGAACGGCAAAAACAATTGTGTCGTCTTCTTTGACTTTATCTAACTCAAAAACAAGCGAACGTTTTTCATTGGCTTTTTTATGCTCAAGTTTTGAAACATCAAAGAAAAACTTAAAACCTTCAGATTCTATTTCCAGACTCCTGAAAATCCTGTCGGTTTTGACATAATAAAGCATCTGTGTTTTCCAGAAGAGAATAACATCTTTTTCGTCAGTATAAACCTTTTCATAGATATTATTGTGAAATGGCGTTGAATTAAAATAAATGGAGCCGCTTTCTGTAAAATAGCGGCTGAAAAATGAATAGAGCTTGTCGAAAAGTTCATCTCTAAAATTAGGATATTTTTCTAATGCTTCTTCAATATCTTCTTTCAGCAATTCCTCAATCATTCGGTAATAGCTTGATTTTATTTTCATCAAATTAACAAAACCACCATGTCCCTCTATTTTTGCACCAATAAATATATCCTGTAACGCTTTGTAAAATTTTTGTTCTTTGGTCATGATATATCCTAAATTTTCATTTTATTAAAACACTTTTTATTCTTAAAACTACGAAAGGTTCCGAACGGTAAAAATAGTTTCATTTTCGATAGAGGAAGATTGCATAGAAATAGTATTGCCTCATTTCCTCCTGCAAAGTTAAACGAAAGCAATAACATCAGCATAATTAACGGACTCCTTTCGGTGAAAGGCTGGTTTTTGAATTGCACATAACGATTGGATATACGCAATATTGCGTATATTTTTACTTTACTTGAATATGCATCAACCAAAAAAATTATTTTTTAACTTAAATTCTGATGGCAAAATTAATAAAATTTTTCAAACTGCCAAATGAACAAAGTCCTAATTATTCTTTCCTACCTTTTGTGGTTATATAAGTGTAAATTTCAGTGGTTTTTGAACCGGAATGCCCTATGAGACTTTGGATATACCTTAAATCAGTTCCATTTTCCGGCAAATGAGTGGCAAAGCTATGTCTTCATATGTGCATACTCTTGTTTTTTTAGATGCCTGCTTCATCATATTTATTCTTCCATGCATAGTAAGTTGTGGCAAAAATCCCATGTTTACGGCAGCCAATAACAATCCAGGGTTTCTCTACATCTCTCAGAATTGCCTCTTTTTCTTCTCCTGTCCATGTTCTTTTCATATGTCTGAATTAGTGTTTTTAATTCACTAATTTAGTCCGAATGTTTAGGGGGCTAGATCATGCTACAAAATTACGAAAAAGTTTATATAATTAAATTTATTTTAAAATCTGTATTCGATTTCAGCTTGTATAAATCTACCCGGACATAAACCGCCTTTTTTGTCTATATATAACTTATTAAAAACGTTCTGGATTAGTAAATTCAAATAAAAACCCTTATAAATTTTGTATTGCAATTTAGTATCTACCGTAAAATATTTTTCTAATTTCAATGTGTTTAACTCATCAGCCCATTGTTCACCGATAAAATTTGAAGCTAAAAAAACAGAAAATTTATCTGATTTATAGCTTACACCTGCAAAGGCTTGGTGAAAAGGTGTTTCATTTAATTTTTTCCCCACTAAAATTTTGTCGTTATCAGTCTGTGATGCAATTTCTGTAATAATCGGATTAAAATATGCATAGTTTGCATAAATGAATAAATTCCTTAATACATTATATTTTGCAGTAATTTCATAACCAAAAATGTTTACCTTTCCGATATTTTTTCGTTGATATATAGCCGTTTCAAATGCTGTTTCAGGTTGTATCGTTATAAAATATTGAAAATCTCTACCTTGCGAAAATGATAATGAATGGTCTAGTTGAAGTTTATCAAAAAGAATTTGTGATGACCCAAGTTCATAATTAATCACGTTTTCCGGTTTAAGATACGGATTAGCAATTTTAAAACCTTTATTTATTTTGCGTGAACTAACCATGTCATCTAATTTGGGTGGGGTAAAACCAGTTGATACACTCACAAATGTCGAAATATTTCGATTTATCAAATATTTAACTCCTATTTTGGGGCTAAAACCATTCCAGTTTGAGTTTTTATACAATTCATGACTGTTATTTGGAATATTTGTTTCGCTTGTTGTTCCCTTAGCAAATAAATAACCTTCGTAAAAACAGGTTTTATCAAAACGAAAAGAAGCAGAAAAAATTAATTTATTAAGTGTCTTATATTCGGCTTGTGCAAATAATCCAAGATTAAACAAATTGCCGCCACGCTCAATATAATCGGTTGAGGTGTAATACTTATCTATTCCGTTTAATTTTCCGCTTTTAAAATCTGCACCAAAATTTATTTTAAATTTGTCATTAAATGATTTTATTGCATTGGCTAAAAACATATAATCATAAGTTGTTTCCCAAACATCATAAAGTTTATACTTATCTCCTGTTTTATTTATTTTTTCTGTATGCTGTTTGTATAAATCATGATGAAACATTCCTTTAATGCTAATA
>Ga0209506_1000214_pt1 | contig 85506 bp, 71 predicted proteins | sample AD_JPNHG2_MetaG_FD_184409 | JGI IMG/M metagenome (GOLD analysis project Ga0209506, IMG submission 184409) | Active sludge microbial communities of municipal wastewater-treating anaerobic digesters from Japan - AD_JPNHG2_MetaG (SPAdes) (version 2) | ecosystem: Engineered > Bioreactor > Anaerobic...
ATCGCTCTGAACCTGCTCAAGCGAGAGACCACCGAGAAAGTGGGCATCAAAGTCAAACGCCTGCGAGCCGGTTGGGACGAAGACTACCTCCTGAAGGTCCTCACAGCATGACTTTGCGATTGCCCTGCCAGCGAGGTGCCGGGCATGGCAGACTGTCTGGCCGACTGGGAGAATCTCCGCAAGTCCTTATCCCAAAAAGAGTAGAGACAGCCTTGCCAGCCGCGGGGAAACAGCGGCACATCGGACGGAATGCTCCGTCGGAATCCGGCGCTATCTGTAAGTGCGGCCGAGATACTCGACGACGGCACGTTTGACTTCGAGCGGGTCGATCAGGCCCATGTGGCGATAGATGATCTGGCCACCGGGCCTGACCAGCAGCGTGTAGGGAATCGCTCCGAGCCAGTCTTTGTCCACCGCCTCGATGAACGGATAGATGTCGTCGCTGGTGAAGTGGTAGTTCTTGAAGGACGCCTGCTTGTCCTTCAGGAAGGCGAGCACCTTGTCGTTGCGGCTGGCCGGATCGACGTTCACCGCCACCATCTCGAATTCGCGACCACGGTACATGCGATTCATCGTCACGAACTCGGGGAACTCGACCATGCAGGGGCCGCACGCGGTCGACCAGATGTTGATAACGCGCAGCTTGTCGGAGTCGTTCTTGACGAGCTTCCTGACGCCTTCGAGATCGATCTCCTCGATGCCCACCGGCTCCTTGGCCCAGGTCTCGAACGCCTGCCTGACGGAATCCCGCTTCGACGCCCACTTGATCGAGCAGCCCATGGTCTTGGTTGTCTCGACGGCGACGGGCCTGCCCGTCAGCACCGCTTCGATCGCGTCCCGCGTGTCGTGCGACGTGGCCTTGTTCGGATCCCTCTCGTTGTTGTCGACGCGCCCGGCGAACCGCAGCTTCCGCCCGCTGTCGAAGACGAACACGTGCGGCGTGGTCACCGGGCCATACGCCTTCGAGACCTTCTGGTCCAGTCCGTCATAGAGATAGGGGAAGTTGAACTGGGCGGCCTTGGCACGGATCTTCATATCTTCGAGCGAATCGCCCACGTCGGTATAGCCCAGCTCATCGAGCCGGACCGCCTCCGGGTCGTTCGGCGAGATCGCCACCAGCGCCACGCCCTTGTCCTTGTAGTCGGCCGCCAGCTTCTTGATCCGCCCCTCGTACGCCTGCGCCGTCGGGCAATGATTGCACGTGAATACGATCACGAGCACCTTGGCCTGGTCGTAATCGGAGAGCTTGTGGACCTTGCCGTCGACGCCGGGCAGAGCAAAGTCGGGCGCCCTGGCCCCGATCGCCAGCGTCTTGATCTCCTCCGCCCCCCACGCCGGAACAGCCATCAGCACGAGAATAGCAGCCAACACGATGAATCGGGAAATGACTCTGCACATCGGTCTTCTCCTGGCAAGCAAAAGCGAAAGCAGCTTTCCAAACCAACGTCGCCCCATTATACGCGTTTTCGCCCCGAGGGTTTGGAACTTCTTGCCTGCACGTAAAACGCGTCGATTGAGAACCCACCGTACCCGCCTTTGCCACTGCTCTTGTCCTTGTCGCCCCGAGCGAAACGAAGTGTAGTCGAGGGATGACAAGGTCATGGTTCAGCGGGTTCCCTCAGAAGAGCCTGGCACATTCGCCAACTTGCCCGCCGCATTCTCGCCGTCGGCCCATTTCAGTTGCGCCACTTCATCGGCTTTGACGTTCCTCGCTGGCTGCCTTGTTCATGCCTGATTCTCCGTAAGGATTTTGGCCAGGATGGTGACCAGGGTTTGGGGCTCGAAGTAGCCGGGGGGCAGGCGGAGGTAGACGGTTTTGGGGTCGGCGATGCGGACGGTGCCTTTGACGTTGGCGAACAGCGACGCGGCCCTGTTGCCTGGATCGCTCCGGAAGGAGAAGATCAGGTCACCCGCTTTGAGCGGGTTGGGCTGGGAGGCGACAATGCTGCGGATGTCCCACCGGGCCGCCGCGATGCGCAGCTCGGCCAGATCGAGCAGGCCCTTCGTCTCGCCGGGGATCGGGCCATAGACGTCGGTCAGTTCCGCTTCGATCTGCGCCAGGTCGGCCGGCGTCCGCGCCACGGCGATCTTGCGGTAGACGTCCATGCGATGGCGGTCGATGGGGATGTAGTTCTTCGGGATGACCGCGGAGAAACCCAAGTCGATGTTGGCGGTCGGCAGAGGCTCGGTCTTTTCGTTCTTCAGTTCGCGGACGGCCTGCGCCAGCATGTCGCAGTACATCTGGTAGCCGACCATCTGGATGTGACCCGACTGCTCGGGGCCCAAGATGTTGCCGGCGCCGCGAATCTCCAGGTCGCGCAGCGCGATGCGAAAGCCCGCGCCGAGGTGCGAGTATTCCTCGATGGCTTTGAGCCGCTTGGCCGCGATCGGCGCGATGGGCCGGCTGTTCGGCAGCAGCATGTACGCGTAGGCACGGTGTTTGTATCGCCCCACCCGGCCGCGAAGCTGGTGCATCTCCGCCAGGCCGAACCGGTCGGCGTCGTTGATGAAGATCGTGTTGGCGTTAGGAATGTCCAGGCCCGACTCAATAATCGTCGTACAGACCAATACGTCGGTCCGACCCAGCACGAAGTGGACCATCGCATCTTCCAGCTCACGCTTGCTCATCTGCCCGTGCGCGATGCCGATCCGTGCCTCCGGGGCCAGCTTCTGAATCTCCATCGCCTTGGCCTGGATCGACTGCACGCGGTTGTGCAGGAAAAAAACCTGGCCCTGGCGGTTCAATTCGCGGTAGATCGCCCTGCGGATCAGCTCGGGGTTGTAGGCGACCACCTGCGTGACGATGCTGCGCCGGTCCAGCGGCGCCGTCGTCAGCGAGCTGATGTCGCGCAGGCCCAGCAGCGCCATGTGCAGGGTGCGCGGGATCGGCGTGGCAGTCATGGTCAGGATGTCCACGTTGACCCGCATCCGCTTGAGACGTTCCTTGTGCTCGACGCCGAAACGCTGCTCCTCGTCGATGATCAGCAGGCCCAGGTCTTTGAAGCCGACATCGCCGCTGAGCAGCCGGTGCGTGCCGATGAGAATATCCACCAGGCCCGCGCGGGCGCGGGCGACGATGTCCCTGGCTTGCTTGGGCGTCTTGAAGCGGTTGAGCACTTCGATGGTCACCGGAAAATCGGCGAATCGCTCGGCAAACGTCCGCGCATGCTGGACCGAGAGCACCGTCGTCGGCACGAGCACCGCTACCTGCTTGCCCGCCTCGACCGCCTTGAAGGCGGCCCGCATCGCCAGTTCGGTCTTGCCGTAGCCGACGTCGCCGCACAGCAGCCGGTCCATCGCCACCGGCTCCTGCATGTCCGCCTTGATCTCTCCGGCGGCGGTGATCTGGTCCGGCGTCTCCTGGTACGGGAACGACTCCTCGAACTCCATCTGCCAGCTCGAATCGGCACCGTAGGCGATGCCGCCCATGGCTTGACGCTTCGCCTGGATGTCGAGCAACTCCGCGGCCAGATCGCGAACGGACTGCGCGACCTTCTCCTTCTGCTTCTGCCACCGCTTGGAGCCGATCTTGCTGAGCGTCGGACGCCTGGGGCTGGTGCCGATGTACTTCTGCACCAGCGCGATGTTCGCGACCGCCACCTGGATCTTGACCTTGTCGGCGTACTCGATCGTCAGGTACTCCGCCTTGCCGGCCTTCTCATCGATGGTCTCGGTCCCGAGGTACTTGCCGATCCCGTAGGACGCGTGGACCACGATGTCGCCCGGCTGCAAATCGGCCAGCGTATCGACAGGCGCCGTCGCGCGGACGGGCCGCTGCCGGCGCCGCAGCGCATACTGCCCGAACAATTCGTGATGGCTGACGACGATCGTGTTGAGCGATTCGATGAAGAAGCCCTGGTGGACGTAGCCCAGCGGAAGCCGGAAGTTGCGGGGGACTTGCCCATCGATCTCTTTGATGATCTCGCTGACACGCTGCACCTCAGCGGGACTCTCGCAATAGAGCAGAACGCGGTTGCCTTCCTTGGACCTCTGGATCAGCTCTTCGAGCGCCGCCTTGTGTCCGGCCCAGAGCGAGGTCGCCTTGCGTTCGAACTGCTGGATGCTCTTGACGCCCAGCTTGAACGATTCATCGGGCGCGCCGCTCGCAAACCGGCAGACGTGCAACTGCGCCAGTCGCGACACGGACTGATGAATGTCCGTCCAACTGTAGAGGCGGCCGGAATCCTCGACGCGAGCCAGAAAGACCTTCGCGACTTCCTCGACATCCAGCGGCTCTTCCAAGACGACGATCGCATCCTCCGGCAGTGTGTTGGTGAACAGCTCCCGCTGATCGGACGCCGCACCGCACGCGGCGCCGACAATGCTCAGGCCGGCGATCTCGTGGGTGGAACGCTGCGTGTCCAGATCGATCCGTCGGATGCTCTCGACCGTGTCGCCGAAGAACTCGATGCGAATGGCCTGCGAACCGATGGCGGATGGTGGATTAAGGATTGCAGATTTGCCACTTTGGCGTGAATCCGCCCTCTGCAATCCGCCCTCTGCAATCCGTGAGATCAGGGGGGCGTAGATGTCGATAATGCCGCCGCGCCGGGCGAACTGCCCCGGCAGGTCCACCGCATCGACCCGCTCGAAGCTGTTGTTGACCAGCCATTCGACCACCTTCTCCGGATCGACGGTCGCGTTGGTCGCAAGGTGCAGCGAGCCGGCGGCAAGGGCCGCTGGCGGGGCTACCGGCTGGCACAGCGCCTGCACCGGCGCGACGATCACTACGTCGCTCGTCACTGGTCGCTTTCCTCGACTGGGCTCGGAACAGGCTTCGCTCGTGACCGATTCGTGCCCCTCGCGCGACGCGCGACGAGCGACGAGCGACGAAACGAGTGAAACGAGTCTGAGCCGCTCGGCGCGGGTCTCGTCCGTCGCATCGGCTAGCTCTTCCTCGCCTTCCCAGGCGGGCAGCAGTTCCACCCGTCCGGCCTCGAACGTCCGCAGGTCGTCCACCGCCCGGTCGGCGTCGTCGATGTGAGGACAGATATACAGAACCAGGCGTCCAACCGTCCTGGCGACATGAGCGGTCAGCAGGCGCGCAAACGATCCCCATGTCCCCTCGACTTTGACGGCCCCCCTCTCGGACGCCGCCAGCCGGGAGATCATCTGCGAAACCACCTTGTCCCGCGACAGATCCATGACAAAATCAAAAACCAAAGATCAAGAGTCAAAACTACAAATCAGAATACAAGAGGTATCGCCGGAGGCGATTCCACAACCTTGATCTTTGCCTTTTGATTTTTGATTTTGTTCGAATTTCGGTCCCCGTACTCGCCAGGTCAGCTTTCCTCGGCCTTGAGCTTCTTGGCGAGGTCTCGGGCGGCATTCGCCACGTTCTCGGCCGTGATGCCGAACTCCTTGAAGCAGACCTTGCCCGGTGCCGAGGCGCCAAAACCCGTCATACCGATGAAGACGCCGTCGTCACCCAGCCACTTGCGCCAGCCCATCTCGACGCCCGCCTCGACGGCCACGCGGACCTTGACGTCGCGTGGGATCACCGAGTTCTTGTATTTGTCGTCCTGCTTGTCGAAGAGCTTCCAGCACGGCATGCTGACGACCTGCGGGGAGAAGCCGTCAGACTCGAGCATCCTGGCCGCCTCCAGCGCGACGGCGACCTCCGAGCCGGTGGCGAGCAGGATCACATCGGGCTTGCCTCGGCTGGTGAGGATGTAGGCGCCGCGGCTGACGTTGGCGGCCGAGGCGTACTTGCTCTGGTCGATCACAGGAACGCCCTGGCGGGTCAGGAGCAGGGCGACCGGACCGTCGCGGTGCTCGAGGGCGTACTTCCACGCGTAGGCGGTCTCGTTGGCGTCGGCCGGCCGGAACACCAGCAGGTTGGGAATCGCCCGCAGCGCCGCGAAGTGCTCCACCGGCTGGTGCGTCGGTCCGTCCTCACCGATCCCGATGCTGTCGTGCGTCCAGACAAAGATCGTCGGATACTTCGACAGGGCCGCCACGCGGACGGCGCCGCGCATGTAGTCGCTGAAGACCATGAACGTGCCGCCGTAGGCCCGCAGCAGGCCGGAGAGGTTGATCCCGTTGAGGATCGCGCCCATCGCGTGCTCGCGGACTCCGTAGCGAATGTAGCGGCCGCCGGGCGCATCCTTCTGGAAGTCCTGCGCATCCTTGAACCGCGTGTTGTTCGAGGGCGTCAGGTCCGCCGACCCGCCCAGCACCAGCGGCATTTGCGGCATCAGGGCACTGAGCACCTGGCCTGACGCCTGGCGCGTCGCCAGCGGCTTGTCCACCGCGAACTTCGGCAGCAGCGAATCGATCTTCACCGGCAACTTACCGTCGGCGGCGTCGCGGAAGGCCTTTGCCAAGTCCGGGTGCTTCTTCGCATAGGACTCAAACAAGGCGATCCACTCGCTCTCGGCCTCCTTGCCTCGTTCGACCGCCTGTCGCATATGTGCCAGGACTTCGTCCGGCACATGGAACGTCTTGTCGGGATCCCAGCCAAACTCCTCCTTGACCAGGCGGACCTCCGCGTCGCCCAGCGGCGACCCGTGCGCCTCGGCGGTGTCCTGCATGTTCGGCGCGCCGTAGGCGATGTGTGTACGCAGCGCGATGATCGAAGGCCGCTCGACCTCGCTCTTGGCGTTGATCAGGGCCTTCTCGAATTTCTTCATGTCGTTGCCGTCGCCGCCAACCTTCTGCACGTACCAGCCGTAGGCCTCGTAGCGTTTGGCCCGGTCCTCGGTGAACGACAGCTCAGTGGGCCCATCGATGGAGATGTGGTTGTCGTCGTAAACCACGATGAGATTGCTCAGCCCGAGGTGTCCGGCCAGTGAGCTGGCCTCGCCGGAGACACCCTCCTGAAGGTCGCCGTCACCGGCAAAGACATAGACCTTGTAGTCCACGATCGGGAAACCCTCGCGGTTGAAGTAGTTCGCGAGGTACTTCTGGGCGATAGCCATACCCACGCCATTGGCGATGCCCTGTCCGAGCGGGCCGGTGGTCGCTTCGATGCCCAGCGACGGGTCGTACTCGGGGTGTCCCGGCGTCTTGCTGCCCCACTGCCGGAAGTTCTTCAGATCGTCCAGGCTCATGTCATAGCCCGTCAGGTACAGCAACGAGTAAAGCAGCATGCTGCCGTGCCCGCCGGAGAGAATGAAGCGGTCGCGGTTGTGCCAGAGCGGATTGGCCGGACTGTACTTCAGATGACGCGTCCAGAGCACGTAGGCCGCCGGCGCCATGCCCATCGGCATGCCCGGATGGCCCGAATTGGCCTTCTGAACCCCGTCGACCGCCAGCAGGCGGATCGTATTAACGCACAACTCATCGAGTTTCGACAAACCAGGATGACCCATGACACCTTCCCGTAATTGACTGTTACCCTTCCATTCATAAACGACCGCGCCAGAATATCCGCCGGGATCGGCTCATGGCAAGCCCTTTCCCGCTCGCTCGCAGTCTTTGCTTTGACGGTCGATGTTCGGATTTCGTGGTTTCTGCTTCGCTCGGTCTCGACGCGCCGGGGTGCCTGTGGACGTTCTCAAGGCCGGACTTCGAAGGATCAGCAGGCTGGGGGACTACCCAACGCCCTGGGGAAATCGGACGAGGAGGGTTCGTCGTTGTAGTCGTAGGGTGGCTTGCCCTGCCTGCGGCGGCAGTCGTGCTGCATTCGGCGGAGGGTCCGGGTGAGCCGGTCGGCAAGTTCCTCGTTGCTCATGCTGCGGATCTGCTCGGGCGGCAGGGGCTTTCCGAACCAGACAACGATCGAGCCCGGCCGGAAGAGCTTGCGATGGCGCGGCCAGCACTCGAAGGCGCCGTCGATCAGGGCCGGGACGACCGGCGCCTGCGACCGGCGGCACAGCAAGCCGAAGCCCGGTTTGAACGGGCTGATCCGCCCGTCGTGCGTCCGCGTGCCTTCCGGATACAGACACACGCCATGACCATCCTGGAGCCTGGCCAGCACCAGCTTGATCGCGCCGATGTCGGCTTTGTCCCGCGACAGCGGAATCGCGTTGGTTGAACGGATCAGCTTCCCGAACCAGCGCGAGCGAAACAGCGTGTCGCGGGCCATGAACAGCAGGCGGCGCCGGGTCCCGATGCCCATAAAGACCGGATCGAGGAAACTCTGGTGATTGCCTGCCATGATGAACGGCCCGGTTTCGGGCACGTGGTCGCGCCCGTACACGCGGTACCGGAAGAACACCAGCACGAACGCCTGGCAGATGCGCCGCGCCACGAAATACCACTTGACTTTGATCGTTTCTTTCAGCATCCCTGCCCTCTGGAGTCCTTTCCCGACTCGCGACGCGAGCCGCAAGCACGAAATCCGAATATCGAAACCCGAAACAAGCACGAAAGCCCAAACCCTCAAATCCGAAAGCGGCCTTCGGCCGGGAGTTTGGAACATTCGCATTTGCGTCATTCGAATTTGTTTCGGATTTCGAGATTCGTGCTTCGAATTTCAGCCCGTGCTCTTGCCGCTGGCGGCCGGATCTTGCCTCTCACGAATGGGGCCCAGCAGGCACTGCACCACTTCCTCGACGGTCAAGCGGGTCGTGTCCACGCGGATGGCATCGGGTGCCGGCTGGAGCGGGCCGACTGCCCTGCTTGCGTCGCTGCGGTCCCGCGACTCGATCGCGCGGCACAACTCGTCCAGGTCCGCTTCGATGCCTTGGGCGGCCCAGTCGAGCTGGCGCCGCCGGGCCCGCTGGCGCACATCGGCGACGAGATAGAACTTGACGTCGGCGTCGGGAAACGCCACCGTTCCCTGATCGCGTCCTTCGGTGACCACGCGACCGCAGCGTCGGGCGAACTGCCTCTGCATCTCGACCAGCCTGGCTCGCATCGGAGGCGACGAGGCGATGCAGCGGACGTTGGCGGTCAGCTCGGGGCTACGGATCCGGTCTGTAACATCCTGCCCATCGACGAAGACGCGCATGGTGTCCTCGCCCGGTTCGAACTGGAACGCATGCCTGTCGATGACCCCGACCAGTTGGGACTCATCCTTCAGATCAACCCCGTCCTGCATCGCGGCGAAGGTCACAGCACGGTACATCGCGCCGGTGTCGAGGAACGTCGCGCCGATCCGCGAGGCCAGTCGTCGGGCGACCGTGCTCTTGCCGCTGGCGGCCGGACCGTCGATTGTCACGACAAACAGAGCCATCACTCCTGTCCTGCCCTCTGGAGCCCTTTCCCGACTCGCGACGCGGGCCGCAAGCACGAAATCCGAATATAGAAACCCGAAACAAGCTCGAAGGCCCAAAGCCTCAAATCTGAAAGCGGCCTTCGGCCGGGAGTTTGGAACATTCGCATTTGCGTCATTCGAATTTGTTTCGGATTTCGAGATTCGTGCTTCGAATTTCAGCCCGTGCTCTTGCCGAAGGCGGATGACCATGCTTCACGCTTCACACTTCAGACCGACCGTCGCCGGCTCGCAATCGCGGCACCCTCCCGTCCGCCGCGGTGGGCCCACCTTGACCGCGATCAGACTTGTGTCGTCGATCTGCCGGGCCAAGCCGGCAAATCGGCGACGGTACGCCAGAACGTTGCGGACCACGTGGTCGGCCGGGCAATCGGCGAACAGCTTAGCCGCTTCGATCATCCGGTCGCGACCCCACACCACGCCGTTGAAATCCATGGCGTCGACCAGCCCGTCCGTGTAGAACAGCAGGCAGTCGCCGTCCTCGAGCTGCACCGTCTCGATCTCGTATTTCGCCTGCGGGTCCACCCCCAGGACCAGCCCCCCCTTGGCAAGGTCTTCGACCTGCCCGTTTCGAATCAGCGCCGTCGGCTCGTGCCCGCAACTGCAATACGTCATCGTCTTCTCGCGGGCATCGATGGTCGCATAGAACAGCGTGATGAACTCCCCTTCGCGGCATTCGATGCAGGCCATCTTGTTGAAATTCTCGATCGCGTTCTTGGTGCGGATAGCCGCCTTCAGACCGCTGTTCAGATCGCCGGCCACCGGGCCCATGTCCTTGAGGATCTCGCGGAACCCCTCGGTGTAGGCCTGGACCGCGCCGCGGAACCAGCTCATCATAATCGCCGCCGGGACGCCCTTGCCGATGACGTCGGCGATGGTGATGACAACCCGGCCGTCGCTGATAGGCAGGAAATCGTAGAAATCCCCACCGACATCAAAACAGGGAATATAGGTAGCTGCAATGTCCAGTCCCGTGATCCGCGGGGGTTTCTCGGGGATCATGCGGCGCTGAATCAGGCCGGCCAGACGCATCTGCTCGGCGATCCGCTGTCCGGCAATCGCCTCGGCGTACAGCTTGGCGTTGGTGATGGCCACCGCACACTGCGACGCCACCGCCCGGGCGACAGCCGTGTCCGCCTCCTTGAACCCCCGAGGTCGGGGGCTATACAGGCGCAGCACACCGATCGGATGGTTTCGAAACTGCATGGCGACGGTCAACTGGCTGACCAGCCCCTCTTTGAGGGTTGCTTCCTTGTACTGGATGCGGCTGTCATCCCGCATATCGTCAATGACGATCGCTTCGCCGGCAAAGGCGGCCCGAATCACCTCATCATCCTTGGTCACGGGGCCCTTGTTGCGGTACTCCTCGCTGAGCCCGTAGGTGCTGCGCATCTTCAGGTCATTGGTCTCCTCGTCCAACAGGCGGATCGAACAGGCCTTGGCGCCCACGATCTTCACCGCTGCCTCCGCCAGGCGGTCGAGCACTTCCTGAAGCGAGAACTCCCCCGCCACCAGCGTGCTGAGCTGATAGATCTGCTCATTTCGTGCGATATCTCTCTTGGTTCTACCCATACTTCGACCATTCCACCCTTTCAGCGGGGGGCATTATAAACGACACTGGGTCCGGCGGAAATGCCAAATCCACCTCTGGCGGACGTGAAGCGTGAAGGGGCGAGCGGAATCCGCGAAAGAAACAGCAAGAATCAAGAGGCAAGAATCAAAATGGAGGAATCCGCCCTCGGCGGATGACTTCCTCATATTTGCATTTTTCGGTTTGATCTTTGCTCTGAACTCCTTTCAAAAGGGTCCGACCAGTGTCACGCTGCCCCCCACCGGCGGCGGGATGAACGCATCGTATCGGTGTTTGTCCCAGTCCCACCAGAGCCATTTCAGCGACGGGTCTTCGAGCGGAACATCGAATGCGAAGGCCACTTCCACCGGAACGCCTCGTTCGTCGACGGCCCGGACCTCGGCGGTCATACGTTCCAGGCATACCCGATCGCCGGCCTTCAGCGGATGCCCGGGGCCGCGAACATCGCTCAGAACGCGATAGAAGAACACGAAATCCAGCCGCTCACCTTCCTGCTGGCAGTCGAAGAGGCTCCGGGAGACAGACCGGACGGTCAGCACGCTGACCGTCGGGCGGGCCACTTCAACAGCCCCGAAGCCGGGAGCCAGGATGCGGAGGCCTCTGGGCAGGGTCTGCCCGTTGCAGGCCCGAAGAAACGGCTCGTAGAGAAACGACGTGGGATTTGGAGCGTTGACGATGACCAAGTCCTGCCCGCCGAGGCCCGCCATCGTGCCCAGATCCATCGTCCTGGCCACTCGCAGCTCCATCTGGCCGGTTACGCGTGGCGCCATAAGTCGGGCGACCGCCGCAAACGGGAGGTGGACCAACACAAACATAACAAAGAGGCTGCAGGCCGAGGCCCGCAGCCACCGCGGCCCGGCGTAGACGCCCTGGACTCGCAGGAAGCTACCGGAATCGTCCCAGGCGTCCGCGAGCCAGCCAGCGATGAACTCAGAGATCAGGCCGAACGCTCCGAGCGCGACGAACAGAAGGGATCGGCTCATCGGAATTGTCGCGCAGAACGGCACCGCCGCGAGGACCATTCCAAGCAGCCAGAACCGGGCGCGCCGATGCGACCTCACGAAACGCCAGAGAACCAGCGGGATCACGACCGTCAGCACGCACAGGAAAAGCCAGAGCAACGTCCGGCTCGCCGGCGGCAGAAAGCTGTACAGTTCCGGCGGGATCGTGGTCCACTGCCCTGCCAGCAGGAAGGGAGCCCGCTGGAGGAACGCCAGAGCATACCCGAGCGGCTCGCGGACCGGGTCGAAGTAAAAGCCCCCGCCGGAAGCGCCGTAGCCCAGCAGGTTGTAGACCAGACGCCACAGAACGATGACGCCCGCCGCCGGAAGCAAGGCAGCCAATCGATTCCGCCAGCGGTCGGACCGCAACGCAACCTCATATGCGAAGAGGTAAGCCATCGTCGCGATGCCCGCCTCGGCCGACAGCACCGACAGCAAAACGCACAGAGGCGACAGCAGCGCACCGGGTCGCCACCCGTCCTGCCGCTGGCGCTGGTGGGAGAGGATCGCCAGCAAGCCGAAGAACAGGCAGATCAACAGGTTGCGGTTGGCAATCCACATCGTGGGAAAGAAGCTGCTGTCCTCCAGCACAAACAGCACAGCCGTCAATCCGGCCACCGGCGCGGCGTCGATGAACCTGCGGTAAAGCGTCGCAACCAGCCACACGACCGACGCAAACCAGAGGATGCTGTGCAGGTGCATCAGGGCCGGCCGGTCGGGGAAGAGCCGGTAATCCAACCAATGGGTCAGTGCCGCCACCGGCCGCCAGAAAGCAACCCGGTAACCTTCATACGTCCACCAGGGCAAAGCGCCGTACGCCCTCAGTGCCTCAAGGTTCTGCCCCGGGGCTACCGCAACAAAGAGATCGGAGAGAATCGGCCACAGAGAACCCGAACCGTCAGGCGCAAGCCCTCTCTCGGCCAGACGATCTACGTACGGCGATGGCCCTACGAGTATCGCACGCTGCATGTAGTCGTCGTTGAGCAGTCCCCTGCCGACCGCCGGCAGCGAGAACGCGACCGCCGCGACCACCAGAACCGCAGGCAGGCGCTGCGACCCAAGCGCTCGTGCAGCGCATGCCAACGCCGTCGTCCAGGCCGCCCTGATCCTGGACTGCCCGGGGACACGAGTGCGGCTGTCCCGGCCCGATGTCTCGCGGCGTTCCATCAGTTGAGGCTTCACTCCCTGAAATCGGTCGGTCGTCTTCCCGCGACGCGGCCGGTCCTTGAAGACAGACGAAACAACCGCTACAATGGCGACGTACGGGAAATATCGGGCATAGGATACCGGCTTCGAAAGATTCGTCAACCGCAAACGGGCAAAGGCGAATGGACCGAATCGCCAAGCACGTCATATTCAGAGGGCAGGTTCAGGGCGTGGGCTTCCGCTACACCACCCACCGGATCGCCGGACGGTACGACATTACCGGCTTCGTGCGGAATCTGCCCGACGGGACGGTGGAGATGCTCGCCCAAGGCCCACCCGACGAAGTGGACCGCTGCCTCGCAGAGGTTCAGGACTCCTTCTCCGGGTACATCCGTGAGGCCAAGATCGTGCAGGTTCCCTGCCACCCTCAGTACGACGACTTCCGCATCACCCGCTGACGTCTGCGGCGAAAACCTCACGCGTCGGCCGAACCCCTACACTTTGGCCAGGAGCACGACGTAGTTCTTGCCGTAGGCCTTGGCGCACTTCGGGCAGGTCGTGTAAAAGAAGAACAGCTTCTCCATCGCGAGCACCACTTCCTTGTCGTCCCAGGGTCCCGGATCGAATCGCGGGCAGCATCCGGTCTCCGCGTGCTCATAGAGCTTTTCCATGGCGATCGCCCCTTCAAAAGAGTCATCCTTGGTCTCCACACCACATATCTTGGTCTGATGGTACCGTCGAGGCCCTCTGCCATCAACCTGCTTCCTCAGTGCGGTTACCCATTTTGCGGCGAGGTGCCCAAGGGACCTCCCTGTGCCTGATGACCTGACTCACAAGAGCACGCCATCCAGGGCAGGCAAACCTGCGACGCCATTGTCACCCCGAGCGGAACGAAGCGCAGCCGAGGGGTCTGGCCACAGATGGTGCGCGCCTCCGGTCTGCGGCCGGATTTCTCCGCTGCGCCCGCCTTCGGCAGGCTCCGGTCGAAATGACAAGACCGGCGTCGGTGTCAGCCGCAGGAACGAATCATTCCGCCAGAGGCGGATCGGCACGTGGCAGCCTCAAGGCGCAGCCTTGGGGATGCCCGATTTGACCGCCGAAGCGAAGGCAGAAACTCGCGTCTGCACGAAACCATCCCCAAGCTCTTCGGGCTTGAGGCTGCCACACACGACTCTCCACGCCCTAACGAAGCTCGCCATGAAATCTGCCGAGCCACGCACCGCCCCAAGAAAAGGCAGGCGACGGACCGTGGCATCCGATATAGTGAAATGGGTTCGTGCACAGGCATCGAAATGTCAGAAAGGGACCCGGCAAGTGACGAGCCAACATAACAGAAGGTCATCCACCGGCGCCGGCAAGGGACCTGGACGTGCTGAATCCCGAAAGCCGGCGTCGAGGGCAAGCGCGGGCCCTGCCGCCCCCGGGCCGAGGGGCGGGCGTCTGTGGGCGTTCCGGCTCATCGCGGCCCTCGGCGTGCCCGCTCTGTTGCTGGCGGCAGCGGAAGTGGGTCTGCGGCTGATCGGTTACGGACACGATCCCAGTGCCATCATCGAGACCCGGATAGACGGCAAGACCTATGCGTGCGACAACAGCCGGTTCGCGTGGCGGTTCTTTCCGCGGCACCTGGCCCGCGAGGCCAGTCCGTACATCTTCCCCAAGACCAAGCCGGACAATACCTGCCGAATCTTCGTGCTCGGCGCCTCGGCGGCGATGGGGGTTCCCGAGCCGGCCTTCAGTTTCGGACGGATGCTCCGCGTGATGCTGGCGGATCGCCATCCCGGCGTGCGTTTCGAGGTCATCACCACTGCCATGGCCGCGATCAACTCTCACGTCGTCCTGCCGATCGCCCGCGACTGCGCCCGCTACGACCCAGACCTCTTCGTCGTCTACTTGGGCAACAACGAAGTGACAGGCCCCTACGGGGCCGGCAGCGTGTTCGCGCCGCTGGCCGGGAACCTATCGATCATCCGAGCCGCGATCGCGGTCAAGGGCACAAGGCTGGGCCAGTTGGCGAGCAACCTGCTGGCCGCGATGGGAGCACGGCAAGGAACACCTGCGATGTGGCGCGGTCTGGAGATGTTCGTGGACAAGCAGGTGCGGGCCGACGATCCGGGCTTGCAGGCGGTCTACGCCCACTTCCGCGCCAACCTGCGGGACATCGTCCAGGTCGGTCGGGACAGCGGCGCCAAGGTGGTTCTGTGCACCGTCGGCAGCAACCTCAAAGACAATCCGCCCTTCGGCTCGCTGCACCGACGCAATCTGGGCGCCGCCGACACCGCGCGGTGGGACAAAGCTTATCAGGAAGCCGTTGCCCACGAGGAAGCCGGCCGCCTCATCGAGGCGATCCAGGCGTATCTGGCGGCAGCGGAAATCGACGACACCTACGCCGACCTGCAATTCCGCCTGGGCCGATGCTACTGGCGTCAGGGTGAGTACGAGAAGGCCGCCGAGAGATACGTCAAGGCCAGGGAGATGGACACGCTGCGATTCCGCGCCGACAACGGAATCGACAAGGCCATCCGCGACACGGCAGCGAGCTATTCCGACGGCGTATTCCTGGTCGATGCCGCCAAGGTCTTTGAGGAAAACAGCCCCCACCGGGTCCCGGGCGAAGAGCTGTTTTACGAGCACGTACATATGAACTTCCGCGGCACGTATTTGCTGGCCCGCTCGATCCTGGAGCAGGTCGAGCCGGCCCTGCCGGACCGCATCCGGAAAATGAAGGCGGACGGACGAGAGCCGCTGGGCGAACAGGAATGTGCATTGCATCTGGCCTACAGCGATGTGGATCGCTATGTCATCGCCGGCAAGATTCTCAACGACTTTCTCAAGCGGCCCCCTTTCAGCAACCGCCTCTATCACGCCGAGCAGATCGAGCGCATGGAACGGGATCTGGCGGCGCTGCGGGCCGCGGTGACGCCGTCGGCAATCCAGCAGGCCGCCGAACAGCATCGTCTGGTCGTTGAGAATGACCCCGAGGACTGGCTTGCGCACTGGAAGTACGGCCAGTTCCTCGCCGAGTACATGAGGGACCCGCGCGCTGCGGCTGAGCAGTTCGGCTGGGTGCGCGACCACCTGCCACACTCGTGGCTGGCCCATCAGAGCCTCGCGACCGTCCTGGCGGCCCTGGGCAACACGGACGAGGCCATCGCGCTGTACGAGCAGGCCCTTCGACTCCAGCCGACCTCCGGGCGGACCCATTACTACCTGGGTGAGCAGTGGCACAACAGAGGCAAGAACGACAAGGCCGGGAAGCACTACGCCGAAGCGATACGATGGGAGCCCGATTGCGTGCCCGCCTACAACAACCTCGCGAAGATTCTTGCTGCGGAAGGCAAACACGCCGAGGCGACGGAGGTCTGCCGGCAAGGACTGGTCTTCTCGCCCGACAGCGCCGTCCTGCACTGCACTCTGGGGACGCTGCTCGCCCGACAGGGGCAGCGGACCGAGGCAATCGACGAGTTCCAAACCGCCCTGCGATTCGACCCGAATTCGGCGCCGGCCCGCGACTCGCTGAGAATCCTGCTGGGCCGACCCAACTGATCGCGAGGTACAGATGATACCAAAGACCACGACAGCCACAGCACACGACCATGCGGTCTTTCCTGCCTTGATCCTCGTCCTCACAGGCAGCGTTTTGCAGGCGGCAGCCGATCGAAGCACGCCCTGCCCGTACTTCGCAATACAGGTCGTGGACCGCCAGACGGGTCGCGGCGTGCCGCTGGTAGAACTGAAGACTACCAACGGCATCCGCTACTGCACCGACAGCAACGGGGTCGTCGCATTCTGTGAGCCGGGCCTGATGGATCAGGAGGTCTTCTTCTTCGTGCAGAGCCACGGCTACACATTCCCGAAGGATGGCTTCGGATACCACGGCGTGCGGCTCAAGACCACACCCGGCACGACCGCAACGATCCAGATCGACCGCATCAACATCGCCGAGCGACTCTACCGCGTAACGGGTCAGGGCATCTATCGCGACAGCATCCTGACCGGCCGGCCTATTCCGTTGAAGAACCCCGTTCTCAACGGCCAAGTCGTCGGGCAGGACTCGGTGCTCACGTGCCTCTATCACGGCCGGGTCTTCTGGATGTGGGGCGACACCGGCCGGCCCTCCTACCCGCTGGGCAACTTCGCCATGAGCGGCGCTGTGTCGGACCTGCCTGGACGCGGGGGACTCGATCCGGCGGTCGGTGTCGATCTGGACTACTTCGTGGACGAGAGCGGTTTCAGCCGGAAGATGGCCCCCTTGAAAGAGCCCGGGCTGGTCTGGCTCGACGGGCTGCTCACGGTGCCAGATCCGCAGGCCAACGAGCGGATGATCGCGAAGTTCGCCCGCTTGAGCGGACTGGACAAGGTGCTCGAACGCGGGTTGATGGTCTATAACGACGATACCGACATCTTCGAACCGCTGGTGCGGCCGGGCCTGGAGTTCCTGCCTTATCGCAATACGGGACACGCCTTTTCCGTCGAAGTGCAAGGCCGGCCCTATTACTATTTTACATCGCCCTCGCCGATGGGCGCACGTTTGCGCGTACGGGCTCAGTGGGAGGATGTGATCGACGCCAACCGCTACGAGGTGCTGACCGCCCTGGCACCCGAAGGCACCGGCGGAACGGCCGCCCGCTGGATCGCCTTCGGCAAGTTGCTGGCATCGATGGATCGGACCAGGACCGCCGTCATCGAGGCCCTGGAGGTCGAAGCCCAGGACCTGCGGGTCTACGACATCGAGTCCGGCAAGGCTGTCGCGCCGCACAACGGGACGGTGTACTACAACGCGCATCGCAAGCGATGGATCGGCATCTTTGTCCAGCACTTCGGCGACCCATCTGCCCTGGGCGAAGTCTGGTACGCCGAGGCCGACACGCCCGTAGGCCCCTGGGCCTATGCGCGTAAGATCGTGACGCACAACAAGTATTCCTTCTACAACCCCAAGCACCACCCGCTCTTCGACCAGGATAGCGGGCGGACGATCTACTTCGAGGGCACGTATTCCTTCACATTCTCCGGCTCGGAAGAGGCCGCCACACCCCGTTACGACTACAACCAGATCATGTACCGCCTGAACCTCGACGATCCGCGACTGGTTCTGCCCGTGCCGGTATATCACGTGCAAGGCGGCGAATACCGATTGGGCATGGAAGGCGCAGCGTCGGTTCCCTTCTTCGCCGTAGAGCCGGACCGCGCGGGTAATGACCTGATCGCGGTCTATGTGCAGAACAGACCGGCCGCGCGTCTGACCACCGAACGTCCCGAGCAATCAGCCCAGCCGTTGTTCTTCGCGATGCCGCCGAACGAGACCGCAAACAAGAATGCCTGCGTGGTCGATCTCTATGAGTACAGCAACAGCGGGACAGGGCAGGTTCTGTACAAAACTGACTCGCAATGGCACGAAGCAGGCTGGAAGCGCGCGGACAAACCGCTGTGCCGTGTCTGGAAGACCCCGCCGGGACCGCTGCTGCTCGACCCGCAGGCCCAACCCAGTGCCAAACCGTAGCGTCAAGGCTCCACGGTGCCATTCGCGGCAGCAGTGACGCGTTTGAGGGCCTGGTTCTCCATGTCGCGGCCGTCGATGCGGGTGTCGTTCCAACTGACGATCAGATCGAGGCTCGGCATGACGACCATGGCGCGTTTGCCGCCGTGGCCGAAGCAGCCGTACACGTCGATCGGCGCATCGGGCCAGTGCCGCCGGCCCTCCCGGTCGATTCCGTTGATCCACCACAGCCAGCTATAGCTGCCCATATGGTCGGTCTGGTTGTCAGGTATCTGCCGCGAGCCGATAGACCGCTGGCCCGGGATCATCTCCGCCGCCTTGTCGCCGGCCCTCGGGATCGAATTGGGCACGGGGCTCGTCACCGCCATCTTCACCAGATCGGGACGCAGAAGTTGCTGATCGTTCCACCTGCCCCCTCGCAGGTACAGCAGTCCGAACCGGGCAAAATCGCGGGGCGAGATCGCGGCCCGGCCCGGCCGGTCCTCCGCCCCGAAGGCCATGAAGCTCGGCTCATCCTGGCAGCCGATCAGGTCGGTCAATTGCGCGTGCAGTACTTCTTCGTCGACCGTCTCGTGCGTCGCGCCGTAGACCTTGATGAACAGCGTATCGAACAGCAGCGCCATCTGCCAGTCGTTATAGGCGTACGCCGTGCCGGGCTCCTCGAGCAGGCCGTAACACGAAACCTGGTTGGCCATGTGACGCCACGTGATCCGCGCATCTTTGCGATCCAGGCCTGGGTTGATCCCCTTGAGCCTCGGCTCCCATTCGCTCACCGGCTGATCGACGCTGGGAATCCTGCCGGCCTCGACGGCCTTGAGCAGAAAGTGCGTGTAGAGCGGCTTGGCGGCCGACGCCACATCCATCCGCCGCGACGCATCGCCCCAGGTATAGACCATGTACCCGTGCCGGACGACGCAGCCGAAGCCGCCCGTATAGTCGCTGAACGACCGCAGTTTGTCCGCATCGAGTCCGACGTCACCGGGCGCCTTCGTCGCCCACTCGCGCTGCGGATAGACCGCTCCGGCGGCCACGCCGCTGATACAGAGCAACAGCATCGAACACGTGAGCAGCTTGCTCATGTCATTCCTCCACCAAAACCCACAAAACTTGAGACACGAAACAAGCCCGAAATTCGGAAACTCAAATGAATCAAACGCGGGCGCTGTGCCGAAGACTGTTTCGAATCAGCGGTTTGGCGCCTTCGAATTCGTTTCGGGTTTCGTGTTTCGGATTTCTTGCTTCGGGTTTGAATCAACTGTCACGGCAGCACACCGCCGCCGGACACGCTGGTGATTCTACCACCAGTCGCACTGAGCCAACAGGTCGAAACTCCGAGCGGCATGCAGATCGGATTGGGCTGGGGCTGGTCCCCTGCCGCCCAGAATGCTACAATCAAGCCGGCGAACTGAATGAATCCGGCTTCGTTTCGATCATTCGTTTCGCTCGTGCGTCTCTCTGTAAAGGCGGCTGCCGGCGAAAGATAATCCTGCCGACTGCCCGAGGGACCAACGAAACCCGGAGATGCCGATGGCGCGACCGACCAGTCCCAAGAGCTTCCTCACCGCCGCGGAGGCGGCGGGCGTCCATGCCGCCGTTGCCGAGGCGGAACGCAGGACCAGCGCAGAGCTGAAGGTCGTGCTGGCGCGCCATTGCTGGGGCGATCTGAAGCGAAAGGCCCGGCGGATCTTCCGAGAACTCGGCCTCGACCGGACCGAGGGCCGCAACTGCGTCCTGATCCTGCTGATCCTGACCAATCGCGAGTTTCTCATCTATGGGGACGAGGGCATCCACGCGAGGGTCGGGCAAGGCTTCTGGGACGATGTGCGGCGGGAGATGCAGGAGGCGTTCGGCCGGAACGCGTTCGGCGATGGGATCGCCGCCGGCGTGCGCCGAATCGGCGAGAAGCTCGCCCAGCATTTCCCCTGCCAACGGAACGACGTCGATGAGATATCCAATGAGATCGTCTATCGCAGGTAGCATGGCACTCTGTCTGGCGGTGCTGGCCGTGACGGGTGGCAGCCTCTGCGCCGGGCGAGCGGCGAGGAGCTATGCGCCGTTTCCCGATCCCGACGACGGGTATGTCACGGACCTGGCGGGTCTGCTCTCGGACGGCCAGGAGCAGCAACTGGAACGGTGGCTCCGCCGGACGGAAGAGCGAGGCGGCGTGGAGATCATCGTGGTTACGATCGGTTCGATCGCGGACTATCCCGGCACACCCAACCGGGACATTCTGCACTTCGCCCGTGCATTGTTCGATGCCTACGGGATCGGCAACATGCCCCGTAACGACGGCGTGCTCCTGCTGGTGGCCGGAAGAGACCGCAAGGTTCGCATCGAGCTTGGCGCCGGGTACGGCAGGGCCAAGGATCTCGTTGCCATGCAGATCATCGCTCATAAGATCCTGCCCAGTTTCCGCAAGGATGACTACGCGGAGGGGATTGTGCGCGGCACAAAGGCATTGATGAGCGAGTTCGGCGGGGTTCGGGTGCTTCCCGGCTGGCTGCCGTGGCTGTTGGGCGGCGCCGTCGTGGCGATGATTCCCGTGGCGATCAGTCTGTTCCAGCACGGCAAGCGCGGCTGGGGCTGGGTCGTGATCGGCCTGATCCTCGTGCTGCTGCTGGCCCTGATCTGGCTCGTTCGGCAAGCCGCCAAGACCGTAGGGGAAAGTCACTCGCGTCCCGGCGGGATCGGCGGTTTTGGCGGCGGCTTCTCCGGCGGTGGCGGCGCCACCGGCAGTTGGTGAGGGACACGGCATGATCTGCCCGAAGTGCAAGACGACATCGCTACGTCCGAGGCCGGTGAAGGGGCGAAAGCTGACGGTGGACGTGTGCCCCAACTGCACCGGTATCTGGTTCGACGGTGATGAGTTGGAGACGGCCTTGACGCAGGCCGGCGAACCGGTGCAGGTCCCCCGCCACGCGGTGCGCACCGCCGCACGTTGTCCCAAGTGCGACAAGCCACTCCATGCGTTTTTCTTTCCGGAGACCCGCGTGACGGTGGAGTCCTGCACGCGCTGCGGCGGGTTCTGGCTCGACGCCGGAGAATTCCAAGCCATCCGCCGCGCCCGGCAGTACCTCCAGCAACTCGACGAGAAACGCCAACAGGACCAGGCCGGAACCATCAAACAAACCCTCCTCGACTTCATCGACGCCGCCATCGCCACCCTCCTCGAATGAACCCGCGATCCAAAGCCGTCACACGACCGCTTCCTTCGCCTCAGGGACACACCAACACAATGGTCGGACCGCAACGAACCGATGGTCCGGCTGAGCGTTCGCGATGTGGTGGAATGCAAACGCAGAAGGGTGTTGCCCGAGACAGGTGATTGGCATAGGCTGGGTGGCGAACCTCGACCTGCATCGGGGTCGGACCGGTTTTGGGAGTCAAGGAAAGGTGAAAGACATGGGTGGACGAGGCAGGAATCTGATCGGACGCGGCGTTCTGGGCTGCGTGATACTGGCGGCACTCGGCGCAGGCACGTTCGGCCAAGGCAACGGCGTCCAAGAGGTCTCGTATACGATCGATCCGGGGCGGGTGCTGAACCGGATCGACGAGAAGGTCTACGGGCACTTCTTCGAGCACATCTACCACTCGGCCAACGGCGGGCTGTGGGGCGAGCTGGTGTGGAACCGCAGTTTCGAGGAGAACACGGCGGGCCGCTGGTCGGTCGAAAACGGCCAGCTCATCCAGGCGGGCTCGGGCACGGACCTGCGGCTGGTCTTCGGCGACCGGGCCTGGACCGACTACGAGTACACGCTCGAAGCCATGAAGACCGGCGGAGCCGAAGGCTTTCTCATCCTGTTCCGCGTCGCCGGTGACCGGGCGTACTACTGGTACAACCTCGGCGGCTGGGGCAACCTGCGTCACCAGTTGGAGAAAGGCAGCGGCGGCGGCCGCCGCACCGTCGGCCGGGCCGTCGAAGGCAAGATCGAGACGGGCAGATGGTACACGATCCGCGTCCGCTGCGAGGGCAACCGCTTCCAGGTTTGGCTCGACGGCACGCAGGTGCTCGACTATACCGATGAACGCTCGCCCCACCTGTCCGGCCGGGTGGGCGTCAGCACGTGGTCCACGCAGGCAAGGTTCCGCAACTTCAAAGTCACCACGCTCGACGGCAAGACGCTGTATGAGGGTCTGCCTTCCGTTGGCGATGAGACCTTCGGCGCCAAGCACTGGAGTATCGGCGGCGGCGGCAAAGCGAGCATCGAGTCTGACGACCCGCTCAACAGCCACTACTGCGTCCAGATTGACGCTTCCGCGGGCGAGACGACTCTAAAGCAGGACCACTTCAACATCCGCAAGGACGAAGTCTACGCCGGCTCGCTCTGGGCTCATGGTCGAGCGTCCGGATTAGCCGTGCGGCTTGTCAACAGTGGCAATTCAATCATCGCCGAGCAGAAACTCGACGCGCCGGGAAGCAACCGGCGAGAGCTGAAGTTCGAATTGCATCCGAAGGTCTCTGACGCCAACGCGACGTTTCAGGTCATCGTGCCCGACGGCGGCAGGGTCTGGATCGATCAGGTGAGCATGATGCCGCAATCATGGCAGACGGCGGGTGGCTTCCGGCCCGACCTGCTGAAGGCCGTCGCGGGGATCCGGCCGCCGATCATCCGCTGGCCCGGCGGCTGCTTCGCCTCGCCCTACCGCTGGAAGGACGGCATCGGCCCGCAGAGCAAGCGCGGCGTCACGCCCCGCGAGCTCTGGGACGACCTCGACATCAACAGCCTGGGAACCGACGAGTTCATCGCGCTGTGCCGCAAGGTGGGCGCTGAGCCGCTGCTCGTGGTCAATATCGGCACGCCGCAATGGAACGACGACGCCGAAACGCACGACTTCCTCCAGGATGCGCTCGACTGGATCGAGTACTGCAACGGCCCGGCGACCTCCAAGTGGGGCAAGGTCCGCGCCGCCAACGGCCATCCCGAACCTTACAACGTCAAATACTGGGAGATCGACAACGAAACGTGGGGCATGGGCATCGACAATTACATCGCGGCGGTCAAGAAGTTCGCCCCCGCGATGCGCCAGGCCGATCCGTCGATCAAGCTGGCCGCCTGCGGCAGCGGCAGCTTCGACCTGAACTGGAACCGCCGGATGATCGAAAGCTGCGCGGAATTGATCGACTACCTGAGCATCCACCACTATGAGAATCCTGACCGTTTCGCCGACGGGCCGTACAACTACGAGCGGTTCATCCGCCAGACGGGCGAGATTATCACCAAGAGCAACAATCCAAAGCTGAGAATATACTGCTCCGAATGGAACGCCCAGAGTACCGACTGGCGCACCGGCCTGTATGCCGGCGGCGTGCTCAACGGCTTCGAACGCTGCGGCGACGTCTTCGAGATCGGGGGACCCGCCCTGTTCCTGCGTCACGTCTCGGCTACCGCCTGGGACAACGCGTTCATCAACTTCGACCAGTGCTCGTGGTTTGCGGCGCCGAACTACGTCGTGATGCAGTTGTGGCGCGACCATTACGCGCCGAGCCGCATCGAGATCGCGCCGCAGTCGCAGGCGCTTAACACCGTCGCGACCAAGTCGCAGGACGGCAAGACGCTCTACGTCAAGACTGTCAACGCAAGCGATTCGGCCGTGGCAGTGTCGCTGGAGCTGGCGGCGGGTTTCTCCCCCGTCGCCGCGACGATGCAGATGGTCGCCCCCGGTTCGCTCCAGTCCCGCAACACGCTCGCCCGTCCACAGGCCGTTCGCGCCGAGCCCGGCGATGTCCGCATCGAGAACGGCGTCCTGCGTCTGACGCTTCCGGCCCTCTCGGCGGCGGTGGTCACGATCGAATTGTAGGACACACGGCGCACGCTATCCGACTGAATCTGACCGGGCCGGCACGTTCAAGGTTGAAGGAACGGCCGGCCCGGCGTACGATGGGACCCGACCGGGGAACCTCCCGATACAGGAGGACGCCGTGATTGGCAGAACGAGAACCGTACTTCGAGCGTTGCTGGTCTGTGCCGCACTGATGGACCACGCCACAGCAGCCATGCAGCGACTGAAGGTCAGCGACCAGAATCCGCACTACCTGGCATACGAGGACGGAACGCCTTTCTTCTACCTGGGCGACACCGCGTGGGAACTGTTCCGGAGAACCACGCGGGAAGAAGCGGATCGCTACCTTCAGACGCGCCGAGCGCAGGGATTCACCGTGATCATGACGTGCGGCCCCGGCGCGGAGAAGACCTCGGGGCAACTCGATACCGGCATCGGTCTGCCCAACCGCTATGGGCATGTGCCGTACATCGATGAGGATTTTACGCGACCCAGCGTGGCGCCGGGGGCGAATAACGACTACTGGGACCACGTCGACTACGTGATCGATCGTTGTGAGCAGTTGGGGCTGTATGTCGCTCTGCTGCCCTACTGGGCCCGCGACTACGTGCCGCATCCGATCGACGCCGAGACGGGCTATCGCATCGGCCATTGGTACGGCCAACGCTACGGCAACCGTGCACACATCATCTGGGTGCTCGGAGGCGACAACGAGGGCAACAATCCGACCGAGATCGAGATCATGGACCGCACAGCCCAGGGCCTGTCCGACGGGGCCGGGAGGAGCCACGCCGATCTGTTCGTCACGTATCACTGCAACGGCTGGCAGGACGATCCGCATTCGTCCGGCTACTACCTCCACGACAAGCCGTGGCTGGATTTCAACGGGGCCCAGTCGGGGCACTACCGCGACGGCGTTCAGGGCCCCTACTTCCACCCGCCCTATCAGACGATGATGGACGACTACCGCCGTGTGCCGATCAAGCCGACGGTGAATCTCGAAGCGGTGTACGAGGGAGTCTATGACGGATTCGACGCCTCCAATCCCCGGCTGAACGAGCACGACGTGCGAAAGACCGCGTACTGGACCGTGCTCGCCGGCGGAGCGGGATACACCTACGGAAACAACAACGTCTGGCAGTTCTACAGCCCGCGATACGACCCTCGATACCATGCGAACGCGCCCTGGGACAGCCAGATGGAAAATGCCTCTGCTCACCAGATGACGCACCTGAAGAACCTCCTGCTATCCCGGCCCTATCTTGCACGTGTGCCCGACCAGGATCTGCTCGTGGACGAAGTGGCAACGAAAGGAGACTATAAGGTCGCCATGCGCGCCGGGGACGGCAGCTACGCCATGATTTATGCGCCGACGCCGCAGCCATTCGTCGTGAAGCTGTCGAGACTCGCGAATACGATCGACGCATGGTGGTACAATCCGAAGACGGGACAGTGTGCCGACGAGGATGGGCAAGTGACGACTCGGCCCTTCGCGCGATGTGAGAATATAGAGGCCCAGAGGTTCGTCCCGCCAACCGACAATCCCGATTGGGTGCTCGTGCTGGATGATGCTTCAAAGGGTTTCCCACCGCCGGGGCAAGCAAGTCGGGTGAACACGGCTGAAGGTATGTGAACGACAGGAGTGACTTCGTGGCGACAGGAAGAATGACACGCAGGGGTTTGCTCCGCGGCGCGGTTGCTGGTGCCGCCACGGGGGCGATAGGGTGCTATACCGGCACCGGCTACGCGACCGAGGCGACCCATCGGAAGCGATGGAAGACGGCGGTGGGGCTGAACGGATTCGAGTCGGTGCGATCGTACGGCTATCGAATGGACCTCCAGGAGGTGCTGGAGTTCGTTTGCGTCTGCGGGTTCGACGGGGTCGAGTTGGTGGACTGGCCGCAGCCGTATCCGCAGACGGAGGAAGAGGCCCGCGCGATCAAGCACATGTACGACCGGCTGGGCCTGGAGATCATGACACTCCAGGGTCGCGGCCTGGACGGCGACTGCGGCTCACCCGACGCCGCCAGCCGAAACCGCTACCTGACCCACCTCAAGCACCAGGTCGATCTGCTGCACGGCTGGGGATGCCAATTCATCGCGCTGTGGTCCGGCGGGCCCGTAGGGCCGGGCAGTGAGGAATACCTCAAGTGGACGGCCGACACCTGGGCGAAACTCACCGAGTATGCGCAGCAGTACGGCATGTACGTCACCACTGAGCCAGAGCCGGTCATGGCGACCCACACGTTCGAACTGCTCCACAAGCTCGTCGACTGGATCGATTCGCCGCACTTCTATGTGACGTTCGATCCGAGCCACAGCACGATCCTCGGCAACGGCGATCCGATGAGCTTCCTCCGCGAGTTTCGAGGTCGCGTCGGCCACGTCCACTTCACCGACACGGACGGCACCCGCCGCCCCGAAGGAGGAACATCGAAACACCTGACACTCGGCGACGGTAAGCTGGACCTGCTGGCGCTGCTGCGCGAGCTGAAGGACCAGGGCTACGACAAGTGGATCATGCTCGACTTGTGGCTGCTGCCCGACATCTATCGCGGCGCCTACGTCGGCAAAAAACGGCTCGACGCCATGTTAGACACGCTGTTCCCGGCTTGAATCCTCAAAGGACGCCAAATATGAACCATGCACAGACGTCTTACCTTGCCGCCGCCATGCTGGCACTGCTGTTCGGTGCGACGTCGCCCGATGGCACAGTGACAGAACCGGCCATTGAACGAGGCGTACCCAACGCCAGGGAACTGCCGGCGGTGTTCGTCGAGGGACAGGTGGTCACGGTGCCGGTTCCTTCAGGGGCCGTGACGCGTTGGCGTGCGTTCGACGACCGCGACATCCAGGTTGGCACCGGCGATCTCGATCCGTCCGTTTCGACGATTGACCTCGGCCCGTTGGGCGTTGGATGGTACCGAATCGACTTCCTGTCGGAAGACGGCGAATGCGTCGCATGGACCACGGCGGCCGTGCTCGGGCGTCTGCTGGCGCCGGTCCCGCAGGACTCGCCGATCTGCATCGACTCGGCCACGGCGTGGTTTGCCCCCAACGACCAAGCCAAGCAGGAGCGGTTCGCGCGTCTGGCGGCGCTGGCGGGCGTCAACTGGATTCGCGACCGGATGCGCTGGCGCGACCTGGAGCCGGAGCCGGGACGCTTCGCCGATGCGACGACGACGTACGACCTCTCGGCCGACCTTCAGGCCAAACATGGCCTGAAAGTCCTCCAGGTCTTTCATGGCACGCCCCCGTGGGCGGTCGAAGACGGCGAATCGAGCGGGCGCTATCCCGCCGACCTGCGTCATGCGTACCGCTTCTGTCGAGCGATGGCGAGACGCTACAAGGGCCGGGTGCAGGCGTGGGAGCCGTGGAACGAAGCCAACGTCGCCAGCTTCGGAGGCCATACCAGCGACGAGATGTGCTCGTACCAGAAGGCCGCCTATCTCGGCTTCAAAGCGGGCGACCCGAACCTGATCGTCTGCTGGAACGTCTCGACCGCCGTGCCGACGATGCTGCACACGCGTCTGGTCCTGGCGAACGAAACGTGGCCGTACTTCGACACGTACAACATCCACACGTACGACTGGCCCGATTCGTATGAGCGGCTCTGGAGGCCGGTGCACATCGCCGCGTGCGGCCGGCCCATCTGGGTGACCGAGAGCGACCGGGGACTGCAATACGCCGGCCCGGAACCCTGGTGCGAGCTGTCACGCGAAGGCGAGCGGCAGAAGGCGGAGTTCATGGCGCAGTCCTATGCCAGCAGTCTGTTCGCCGGCGCCGATCGGCACTTCCACTTTATTCTCGGCAATTACCATGAGCCCAGCAAGGTCCAGTTCGGCCTGTTGCGTTTGGATCAGACGCCGAGACCAAGCTACGTCGCGATGGCGGCCATCGGCCGATTTCTGGCCGGCGCCGAGTGCCTGGGGCGATGGAGCCTGACGGGCCAGCCGGATGCGCACATCTACGCCTTCCGCGCGGAGCCCGACGGCAAGGCGCGCGACATCCTCGTCGCCTGGGCCGAGAGACCTGGAGACTGGGCCCAACGCGGCAAAACGACGGTCCAGTGGAGCCTGCCCAAGGCGGTCGTGGTCGACCGCGTGTACGACTACCTCGGGCGCCTGCTGGAGTCGGGAGTCCCTGAACGGCTGCAATCGACCCCGATCTTCGTGCTGCTCCGCGCCGGCGACGCCTCCGAGCTCTCGCTCGAATCGCCGCCCCGGCGATCCGAAACTCGTGCGGGCCAGGTCTGTCCCATCGTGCTGCAACTGCACATGTCCAGCTCAACCAGCGTCAACGTCGAGCAGATTCCCTGGGCCTCGGATTACGAGCACCGGGTCGAGCCTCAGACGGAAACCGTCTTGCCTTTCTACGCCTACAACTTCGGCAACGAGCCCCTCAAGGGCCGCATCGCCGTCGACCACGCGCCCGAAGGATGGAAGCTCGAGCCGAAGGCGTGGAATGTCACGCTGGAGCCGATGGGCCGCACAGCGCTGCCCTGCTGCTTCTTCATGCCCGCGCGAGACCGAGACAAGACCTCCGATTGCTGGATTCGCCTCCGGGGCGACTTCGGCAAGGCCGGCCGCCCGGTTCTCGTCTTTCGCCTGATCTCCACACCCGGCGAAGGCTACGACGCCCCGCCTCCATGATCGCCGGATCGCTCCGCATTCAGTCGGGGTAAAGCAGGTACGGGCGGCTGGTGCGGCGGAAGGATTCGCAGGCGGCGAGGTACTTCTGGCGCAGCGGAGGCAGAGGCTCGCGATTGGCAATGGCTTCGCGAATCGCCGCGGTCCCGCAAAGTCGGTCGAAATGGTCTGCCCTCCATTCGAACTCGTCAGGAGCCATTCGCGCGATTTCGTTGACGATGCAGACACCCGACCAGAATGGCTCCAGTCGGTCGCGGTCGGTGACCTCGATGCGGACGCCGGAGCAGAGCCGCCCTTCGTGTTTCGAGGCCGCCGGCGTGAACGTCGTCGCGTGGAACGTCAGACCGGGCAGATTCAGCCCGTTCAATCGAGCAGCCAGTTTCGGACCGTCGATCCATGGCGCGCCGAACTGGCGAAACGGCATCGTCGTGCCCCGCCCCTCGGAGACATTGGTGCCCTCCAGCAGACACAGCCCCGGATAGACCGTGGCGGTATCGAGGTCCGGCATGTTCGGAGACGGCTTGCGGAAGACCTGTCCCGTCTGATCGTACCACACCGCGCGATTCCATCCGGTCATCGGGACAACGCTCAGATCGACGTGAACCCCGCCGGCGAGCCATCCCTGGCCGTCGATCATACGCGCCAACTCTCCTACGGTCAGGCCGTGCCGGACGGGGATGGCGTGCAGGCCGACGAAGCTGGCCAGCGACGGCTCCAGAATGGGACCTTCGACTTTGGTTCCGCCGATCGGGTTCGGGCGATCCAGCACGATGAAGCGTTTGCCGCATTCGGCGGCCGCCTCCATCGCCAGGGACATGGTGGAGATGTAGGTATAAAACCGTACGCCGACGTCCTGGATGTCGAAGACCAGCACATCGATCCCTTCGAGCATCTGGGGCGTCGGCTTGCGAGTCCGCCCATAGAGACTGTGCAGCGGCAGCCCGTACTTCGGGTCGCGCCGGTCGTCGATGGGTTCGCCCGCCTCCTCGACGCCGTACAGCCCGTGCTCCGGACTGAACAGCGCCACCACCTGCACCTCGTCGATGTCCTGGAACACGTCCACGATAAACCGCCCCCGCTGGTCATACGCGGTGTGATTGGCGATAATCCCGATCCGCCGGCCGGCAAACAGCGATCCATAATCCGCGACGTTGTCGAGTCCTGTGTGAACCTCGGCCGCACAAGCCACCGCCAGCCAAACCTGGAGCGCAAGACTGAGTACGCGTATCGTCTTCATCTGTCACCTCCCTCGTGTCCCCGGTGCGCGCCGGGCAGATTCTCTTCGAGATAGCGCGTCAGCAACGAATAGAGGTGGACGGTGGTGCCGTCGCCCTCGCCGATGCCGTGCGTGCGGCCCGGATACGACATCATCGTGAACGCCTTGCCGTGCTTGACCAGTTCGTTGACCAGCGCCTCGCAGTTCTGGTAGTGGACGTTGTCGTCGGCGGTTCCGTGTACCAGCAGCAGGCGGCCCTGGAGCTGGTGCGCGAAGGTGATCGGCGAGCCATTCTTGTAGCCCTCCGCGTTGTCGTCGGGCAGGCCCATGTAGCGTTCCTGGTAGATCGTGTCGTAGAAACGCTCATCGCTGACGAAGGCAATCGCCATCGCCATGCGATACAGGTCGGGATAGCGGAAGATCGCGTTGAGACTCATTGAGCCGCCCCCGCTCCAGCCCCAGATGCCGATGGCATTGGGGTCCACATAAGGTCTCGTCTCGACGATCTTGCGGACGGCGGCCGCCTGGTCGGCCGAGGCGAGGATGCCGACCTGACGGTAGACACATTTGCGCCACTGGCGGCCCCTCGGCGCCGGCGTGCCGCGATTGTCCACGCTGGCGATCACATAGCCCTTCTGGGCCAGCATCAGGTGCCAGAGGTAGCCCTTGCCGCCCCAGCGGTCGCGCACGGTCTGGCCGGCCGGTTCGCCATAGACGTGGAATAACGTGGGGTACCGCCCATTCGGATCGAACTGCGGCGGCCGGATGCACCAGCCGTCCAGCTCCACGCCGTCGCCGATGTCGACCCGGAAGAACTCGGACGGTCCCTTGTCGAGCCTCTCCACCGTCTCGCGCAGCTTCGCATTGTCCGCCAGCACGCGCACGGTCTCGTGGCTTGGCAACGACACCAGCTCGGTCACAGGGGGAACGCCAAAGGACGAGTACGTGTGAAACGCCCATTTCGCATCGGGGGAGATGTCGTAGGAGTGCGTACCGGCCTGGTCCCGCGGCGTGATCCGTTCGGCTGGACTGTTGGCGTCGAGCGCGACGCGGTACAGGTACCGCTGTGTCGGATTGTCGGGCGAGGCGGTGTAGTAGGCCCAGCCGCCTTCCTTGTCGACGCATTCGAGATCGATCACATCGAACGCCCCCGGTGTCAGCAGTTTCACCTTCCGGCCCGCACGGGAGACTGCATACAGGTGCCGCCAGCCATCCCGCTCGCTCAGCCAGGTAAAGCGACGCCCGTCGTCGAACCACTTCAAGCAGTCGCTGACATCGAGCCACGCGTCATCGCGTTCGGTCATCACGGTCCGGCTCGTTCCCTTCCGCACGTTCGCCAGGATGACTTCGTTTCTGTTCTGGAGGCGGTTGAGATGCTGGACGACGAGCTCCTTGGAGTTGTCGGCCCAGTCCATCCAGGGGATGTAGTGGTTGCGTGTGTCATCGGACAGTTCGAACCAGCGCGTCGAGCCGCCCTCGACGTGGACCACACCCACGCGGACCGCCGAGTTCGTCTGCCCGGCCTTGGGGTAGGCAAACGTGATGATCTCCGGATACAGCCCGCGCGTGTTGTCAATCATGTGGAACATCGGGACACCGGAGGTGTCGAATTGCCAGTAGGCGATCCACTTGCCGTTCGGACTCCAGCGGAAGCCATCCCGCAGGTAGAATTCCTCCTCGTACACCCAGTCACTGGTTCCGTTGATGATCGTGTCCGAACCGTCGTGCGTCAGTTGCACGATCTCCAGGTCCCCGACGTTCTGGACGTAGAGATTGTTCTGGCGGACGTAGGCGACCTTGCGGCCGTCAGGAGAGAACTTCGCGAACATCAGCGAAGAGGCCGGTGCATCGCCGCCCAGCTTTTTCAGCCGCCCGTTGGCCAGGGTCAGCACCCAGTAGTCACCGCGCGTGCTGGCCCGCCAGACGCGCTGCGCGTTCGTGAAGATCAGCAGCCTTTTGCCGTCGTCGGACCAGGTGTATCCGTCGATGCTCAGGGGTGTCGACTGCCCCTTGGGAATGAGCTTCTCGGCCGGCACGAGGATCTCGCGCTCGCCCGTATTGGGATCGTGTCTCACGATGTCCTTGGCCTTGTCGATGTCATTGGAGTCCTCCAGCGTGGTGTAGCCCGAACCGTCCTTGAGCCAACGGGCCGGACCGAAGGACTCGCCTTGGAAGTCATTCGAATCGAAGATCCGCTTGATCGTGAGAATCGCAGGATCATCTGCTTGTCCCGCCCATAGCGAGCCGCCGGCAAGGACCAGAACCACCATGCAGAGGAAGAGAAGACCGAGTCGCTGCTTCATGAGACCATCCCGTCGCCTTAACCCGATGATACGATCCCCAGGCGGACCGTCGCCGCCAAGCTTGCCAGCCGCCCCCCGCTTTTACAAGCCTTTTCTGGACCCGTCTCTATGCCACGTCGCGCGCCTTCTGTCATCCCTTCGACAAGCTCAGGGTGGGCTCTGAGCACCAGCGAAGGACCTGGGCACCGCGAGAAACGCCGGCTTCGCTGTGATCCGCGTCTCCCCTACGAACGCCAGATGGTTCGCTTCGCTCACCATGACAAAGGGGAATACGGTCATCTCGCGCAGGAAGGTGGCGAATCTTCTCGCGAATTGCGCTCAATCGCGTATAATTCATGGCCGATAAGGCAGGAAACACCTCTGATTTCAAGGCACAGAATGGAAACAGCCGATAAGATCGCCCTGCCCGAGCGTGTTGCCCGCGTGAAGGTCGGTGACAAGAACGTGTACCTCGTCGGCACCGCGCACCTGTCCAAGGAGAGCGTCGAGGACGTCAGCACGACGATCGACATGGTCAAACCCGACGCCATCTGCATCGAACTGTGCAAGGGACGTTACCAAGCGATGACGCAGGCGGACAACTGGGCCCAAATGGACATCTTCAAGATCCTCCGGCAGAAGAAGGCCACCTTCCTGCTGGCGCAACTGATCATGACCAGCTTCTATCGGCGTCTGGGCGAGAAGCTGGGCATCCAGCCGGGGGCTGAGATGCTCAAGGGCATCGAGCTGGCCGAACAGACCGGAGCCGAACTGGTCCTGGCCGACCGCGACATCGAGATCACCCTGAAGCGCGTCTGGGGCTACCTGGGTTTCTGGAATAAGCTCAAGCTGTTCATGCAACTGGCCACGGGCATCTTCATCCGCGAGGAAATCGACACGGACATGATCGAGGCGCTCAAGAAGCAGGACCAGCTCGAAGCGGTGATGGCCGAGTTCGCGGGCAAGTATCCCGAGATCAAGAGACGGCTGATCGACGAACGGGACACCTACCTGGCCGAGAAGATCCGCACAGCGCCGGGCCGGACCGTCGTCGCGATCGTAGGCGCCGGCCACGTTCCGGGCATCACACAGCAGATCCACCAGGAGCACTGCCTCGATGAGCTGATGGAACTGCCCACCAAGCCCATCTGGCCGAGGATCGTCAAATGGGTCGTGCCGCTGGCGATTCTGGTCCTGATCGGCTACGGCTTCAAGAAGGGAACCGAGCACGGGTTTGAGAATGTCTACATCTGGTTTCTGGTCAACGGCGTGCTCTCGGCCGCCGGCGCGGCCTTGGCGCTGGCCCATCCGCTGACGATCCTCTCGGCGTTCCTGGCCGCTCCGCTGACCAGTCTGAATCCTTTCTTCGCCGCCGGCTGGGTGGCCGGAATCGTGCAGGCACTAATCAAGAGACCCAAGGTGAGCGACCTGGAAGACCTCCCGGACGCCATCGGCACGATGAGGGGCTTCTGGACCAATCCGGTCACGCGCATCCTGCTGGTGGTGGCGCTGGCCAACTTGGGCAGCATGATCGGCACGTATGTCGCCGGCGCGTGGATCGCAGCGCGATCGGTGTAGGTCCGCGCTACGGCTGGACGGCGCGATTGTGGAATCGCACGTCGTCGATCATGCCGGACCAGAACGTCCCGGGGGCAAATCCCTCCCCGGCGCCCAGCAGGAAGCCTGCGTTCGAGGACCTCAGATTGCTCAGGTCACGATTGTCGGAGGCTACTTCCTGCCCATCAACGTAGAGATGCCGCCGCAGCCCCGTCCAGACGAGGCGAACGCGATGCCACTGGCCGTCCGTAATAACCCGGCTCGACACGAGCGGGATGGTCATCCGGCCGCCGTCGGTCAGACGCGTCATGATCGCGCCGGTCACCGCATCGGTTCCGATCCATGTGGTGCCTGTGCCGGAGGAATCCGCCTGGGCCAGAATCACCTGCCCCGGATGCCCCCCTTTGACCCAGGCGAACACCGTGAACGCGCCATCGGTCGGACGCAGAATCGTGCGAGCGCTGACGTAATCGTCGATCCCATCCAATTCCAGAGCCCCGTCGATTACGCCGCCGTCCGGCCGCCACCGGGGTCCGCCTTCCAGCGTTCCGTCGAACTTGCCGAGCACATCGACCGCCAGGTCGCCCTCGGTCTCGTCCAGCGGCCAGTGCGCGACGAGATTGGGATACTTCAGCCAGTACATCCCCACGCCCGCCAGGTCGAGATAACCGATCGAGCCATCTCCATCCGGCGCCGGTGCGATGTCGAGCAATGGCTCCGAGACCCGCCATTGCTGAGCCAGACGCGCGAAGTCCAGCAGGTTCACCACGCCATCGTGGTTGAAGTCGGGCGCCCGACGCACGCCCGTCAGATGCGGCAGAATGGCTTCGGCCATCAATCCCGCTCCCTCGGCGTTCGGGTGAATGCCGTCGGGGAACAGGTTCCCATGGCCGTCGAGCGCGGCGTACAGGTCGATCACCGGCGCACCGGTCTGACGCGAAATCTCGTCGATCATCGGGAGGATCTCGTCGCGGATCACCTCCGGGCGGATGCTGAAATTCAGGTAGAAGGCTGGCACCGGCTTGCAGATCCACACCGTCGGCGCGCTCGGCAGCGTCCGAAACGCTTCGATCAGCGCGATGTAGTCGGGGACGTACTCATTCGCATAGACCCAGTTGTGCGGCTTGGAGTCGTTGGTGCCCAGCTTGATGATGACGATGTCGGGATTGCTCGCCCGCGCGTTCTGGTAGGCGCTCTGCCGGATGTAGGGCAGGTCGCCCTTGCTCAGCAAGGTCGCGCCGCTGACGCCGAAATTCTCGACCTCCCACACCGGGTCGAACTCCTTGAGCATCCGCTCCAACTGGGCCGGATAGCCGTCGCGCAACCGGTCCGAGATGCCCGATCCGTAGGTGATGCTGTCGCCGACGCAGGCGACAAGTCTGGCGTTCACGGCCGTCCCGGCGGCCAAGAGGATCAATGGGACGAACAGGGCTGTGCTTTTCATGGCTCTCTCCTGTCAATGCGAGGTGTCTGCCAGCCTCGAAAGACCCTTAGCGGCCGACATCCATCTTATCCCGCGTTCGGTCCGCGTCCAAGGAGAATCCCGCGGCGCCGAAGGTTGACCGGGGTCACGCTTGCCGGTAGGATAAGGGCCTTTATGGCCCATTAGGAGTACGCGCGAATGACGAATGTGACATTGATCAGCGGAGACGGGATCGGTCCGGAGATCGCCGAGGCGGCGCGTCGATGCATCGACGCCACCGGTGCCGGTATCCAGTGGGAATTTGCCGAAGCGGGTATCGACGTCATGCAACGCGAGGGCACCCCCCTGCCCGATGCGACGGTCGAGTCCATCCGGCGCAACGGCCTCGCGCTGAAGGCGCCGATTACAACACCCGTCGGGACCGGTTTTCGCAGCATCAACGTACACCTGCGTCAGGCGTTCGATCTGTACGCGTGCCTGCGACCCTGCAAGACCTACAAAGGTGTGCGGAGCCGGTATTCGGACATCGATCTGGTGATCGTCCGCGAGAACACCGAGGACCTGTACGCAGGCATTGAATTCGAGAAGGGCAAAGACGACACGCTCGAACTGATCGGCTGGCTCAACAAACACAGCAAGCGACAGATCAGGCCGGATACGGGCATCAGCATCAAACCGATCTCCGTGGCCGGAACCGAACGCATCGTGCGGTACGCCTTCGACTACGCACGCAAAATGGGACGGAAGAAGGTCACCAGCGTGCACAAGGCCAACATCATGAAGTTCTCCGACGGCCTCTGGCTTGAGGTGAGCCGTCAGGTCGCCAGGGACTTTCCCGACATCGAGTTCGAGGACCGTATCGTTGACAACATGTGCATGCAACTGGTCCAGAAGCCGGAACTGTACGACGTGATCGTGCTGCCCAACCTCTACGGCGACATCCTCAGCGACCTCTGCGCCGGGCTGGTCGGCGGGCTGGGCGTCGCCCCGGGCGCCAATATCGGCCTTAAAGCCGCGATCTTCGAGGCCACTCACGGCAGCGCTCCGAAGTACAAGGGCCAGAATAAGGTCAACCCGACGGCCCTGATCCTCAGCGGCGTCCTGATGCTTCGCCACCTCGGCAAGATCGCCGAAGCGGACAGGCTCGAGAACGCGGTCGCCGCCGTGATCGCCGAGGGCAAGAGCGTCACGTACGACATGAAGCCGGACCGCGACGACCCAACCGCCGTCGGCACCCGCGAGATGGCAGATGAGATCATAAGAAAAATCCAAAATCCGAAGCACGAAGTCTGAAACAAATTCGAAATACAAAGCTCCAATGACCGAAACGCTGTCGCCGGCCGGCGTGGGCCGTTTCGAATCTCTGGATTCTGGTCATTCGTGCTTGTTTCGGATTTCGTGCTTCGTGTTTCGAGCTTCAGGTAAGGGAGGTCAGCATGGCCAGGACAGCGCTGGTTCCGATCGCCGATGGGACGGAAGAGATCGAAGCGGCGTGCATCATCGACACGCTGCGTCGCGCCGGGATTGAGGTCACCGTCGCGTCGGTCGATGCCTTGCAGGTCACGGCCAGCCGGGGCGTGAAGATCGTCGCCGACCGCCTGATCGCCGACTGCGTCGGCCGGACGTACGACTGCATCGCCCTGCCCGGCGGGATGCCCGGCGCCGAGCACCTGAGGGATTCGGCTCCGCTGATCGCCAAGCTCAAGGAGCAGAAAGACGCGGGCCGGCTGTACGCCGCGATCTGCGCCTCGCCGGCCGTCGTCCTGCACCATCACGGCTTGCTCAATGGCGTCAAGGCGACTTGCTATCCAGGGATGCAGAATCAACTGGACCCCAAAGGCGTCCGCCGCGACCGCGTCATTGTCGACGGCAACTGCGTCACCAGCCAGGGCCCGGCCACTGCCATCGACTTCGCCCTGAAACTCGTCGAGCTGCTCGCCGGCCCCGACAAGGCCAGACAAGTCGCCCAAGCCATGCTGGTTGCGTGCTGAAAGCATCTCCCGCGGGACAACTCCTTGACGTCGGCGCGATGTGCTTAAGCTCTACGCATCTTTCAGCAATCAGGAACAACCACAGGCTGGGCGGAACAGACGCCGTCATTTCCACTGCTTCTGCTCACCTGAACGGGGCAGTCTCAGGGGCATAGTCTGCTTTGCTTCTTCGGACTGATCCGTTGGGCGGGCAGCCGGATCACTTTGAGGTCACGTGACCGTTCTCGGAGGTCGGCGCACATGGCGGCGAGATCGAAATTGAATTTCCGTGCGTGCTCGGCGCGATGCTTGTGGATTTCCTCATGAATCGGGTCTTTCATACATCTATCTCCAGAAGCTCCTCCGGAGAGCACACTTCGGGGCACCGATAGCCGTGGGCTTCGATGGCTTGACGAATTCGTGCTCGCGCAAGGGGGTTGTTCAAATGAGCGAAGTTCCACGTGACCAGAACGTCCATCCCATTCACAGCCGCTACAGCCATGTGCAGAGCATCGTCGGGATACTCGGCCGGGATTACCTTGGCGGCAAGGATGCTCTGGGCCAGCACCTGAGCCTCCTCGTCGATGTCAAGTACAGCCAGAGACGAAAGGGCCTCGATCCGCTTCTTCGCCTGTTCGGGATCTCCTCGACGCGCTTCCTGATGGACCAATGTGGAGACATAGGGCGCAAAACCCGATGAAGAGAGCTTGGACCAGAGTTCAGCCGTAACCTCCTGACGCGCAGCAACAAGGATATCCCGGCTGGCTCTCGCTGTCAGATAGCTCACTACGCTCGTCTCGATGTACACCTTCTGTTGCATGGGCGGTACCTTCTGCGTTTCCGCACGTTTCGAGAGCCATTATAAGGCCTCCGACCACCCTGCCAACACAAATACGAACATTGGAGGATCCACTGCCGCAGACGGTGCGGCGGGATACTGTGCCCGGCAAGGGTTGACCGGGGTAGGGTTGTCGGGTATGACTGCTGGCCATGCCGTTGGATCAGGATCAATTCAGGGCGATCGTCTCAGGCCGACGCAGGGATCTGTTGGCGCAGGTGCTGAAGTTCGCGCTGGGGCCGGCTTCGGTGGGCTATCGGCTGGCCGTGGGCGTTCGAAACAGCCTTTACGACCATCAGATGCTCTCGATGCATCGCGTGAGCGTGCCGGTTCTGTGCGTGGGGAATCTGACCACGGGCGGGACGGGCAAGACGCCTCTGGTGGTCTGGCTGGCTCGTTTGATGAGCCAGAAGGGGCTGCGTGCGGCCATCCTGACGCGGGGGTACAAGGCTCGCAGGGCGTGCACCGCACACCATGACACGAAGGTGGGCAATGCCCACCCTGCGACGGACGAGCCGGCCGAGCTGGCCGCCGCCTGTCCGGGCGTGCCAGTGATCGTCAATCCGGACCGGATCGCCGGAGCGGCCGAGGCGATCCGCAACCACGGTGCCCAAGTCCTCTTGATGGACGACGGCTTCCAGCATCGCCGGCTGGGACGCAACCTCGACATCGTCACCATCGATGCGACGTGCCCCTTCGGCTACGGCCGGCTCCTGCCCGCCGGACTGCTTCGCGAGCCCGTCAGCGGGCTGACGCGGGCCCACGCCGTGGTCCTGACCCGCAGCGATCAGGTCTCCGAGGAAACACTCCGCCGGATCGAGACGCAAATTCGCCGGATTGACCCGGACCTCTTGGTCGCCCGGTCCATCCACGCACCAGTTGGAGCACGTCGAAGCGACGGGGTCGAGATCCCGCCGGACGAGTTGAAAGGCAAGAAGGTCTTCGCCTTCTGCGGGTTGGCCAATCCGACAGCCTTTTTCACAACGGCTAAGGCCTGTGGGTGCGTTCTGGCTGGTTCTCAGACATACGACGATCACTATGCGTATGCGCAGCGCGACCTCGCCGATCTGTGCCAGGCCGCTCGCTCATACGGGGCCGAACTGTTGCTGACAACCCAGAAGGACTGGACCAAGATCGCGTCCCTGAGCCGGCCCGACGATGCGGTTCCGACAGCCTATCTGGCGGTAGAACTTCGATTTACGGCTGGCGGCGATATGTTAATGGCCTTGATCGAGCAGACCTTGGCCGGTACAATACCGGCTCTGTAAGGACTTGGGATAAGGCCGCTTCGGCGGTTCTGGTATGTACGAACAGCTACTGAAGACGATTGGCAGCCTCGGTGCGCCAAAGGTCCTGGTCGCGGGCGACTTCATGCTCGACGTCTACGTCTACGGCGACGCCGTGCGGATCAGCCCCGAGGCACCGGTGCCCGTGCTGAAGGTAACCGAGACCGAGTACCGCTGCGGCGGTGCCGCCTCGGTGGCGGCCGACCTGGCGGCTCTGGGCGCTGCGCCCGTCTGTGTCGGACTGGTGGGCCAGGATGCGGAGGGCCGAAGGCTCAAGGGAATGCTTGCCGACTTGGGTGTGGACGTAAGCGCTCTGCACGAGACACCGGACCGCCCTACGGTGACCAAGGAGAGGGTCGTCGGTCTGGCGCGGCACCGTCACAAACAGCAGTTGATGCGGATTGACCGTGAGGTGGTCGATCCGGCTCCCATCGAACTGGGCGAAGAGATGCTCCGTCAGTACCGCCAGTTTCTGGACGGTGTCGATATCGTCTGCCTCCAGGACTACAACAAGGGCGTCCTGACGGACCTGCTCTGCCGGCATATGATCGTCCTGGCCGTCGAGGCGGGCAAGAAAGTGCTCGTCGACCCGACGCCCGGGAGCGACTATGCCAAGTACACCGGCGCAACGCTCATCACGCCGAACCGACACGAGGCTTCGGTCGTGTACGGCCTGGAGATTCGCACTGTCTCTGACGCGGCCCGAGCCGCCAGGAAGCTGCTGAAGAACCTCCGTCTCGATGCGGTCGTGGTGACGCTCGACAGAGAAGGTGCCTACCTGGCCACCCACGAGCTGAGCCAACTGGTTCCCGTCAAGCCGCGTACCGTCTACGACGTAACCGGCGCCGGCGACGTCGTGCTGGCCACGCTCGCGGTCAGTCTGGCCGCCGACAGCGACTACCTGACGGCCGTACACCTGGCCAACATCGCCGGCGGAATCGAGGTCGAAAAGTTCGGCGCCGCCACCGTGAGTCGCGCCGAGATGGAGCGGGAGATCGCCAGGCTCTACGGCACGCGAAACGACAAGGTCCGCCCCCTGGAGGCCCTTCTGGACGAGCTGGCGTGGCGCCGGGATCGCCGCCAGAGCATCGTCTTCACGAACGGGTGCTTCGACGTCCTCCATCGCGGGCACATTGAATACCTCGAATTCTGCCGGTCCCAAGGCGACGTCGTGGTAGTAGGTCTCAACAGCGACCGTTCGGTGCGGGCCCTGAAAGGCCCCGATCGCCCGATCAACAGCGAGCAGGACCGGGCCACGGTGCTGAGCGGCCTGGAATCCGTCGATTTCATCACCATTTTCGACGACCCGAGCGTCCTGGACCTGGTCAAGAAGGTGCGGCCCGATGTACTCGTCAAGGGCGGCGACTACAGCAAGGAAGGCGTGGTCGGTTGGGAATTCGTCGAATCATACGGCGGAAAGGTGGCGGTGGCACCGCTGGTCAAGGACAAGAGTTCCAGCGCCACTATCGAGAGAATCCGGGCCTTGCAGGCAAAGCCAGTATGACCGACGGGCACAGACAGATCGTTCAAGAGACCCTTGAGGAGCACCGGACGCTGCTTGCGCGGTTCGAGCGGAACGGGATCGAGGTCGTCGGCCGGATCGCCGAGATGATAACGCAATCACTGACAGATGGCGGTACGCTGTATCTGTGCGGCAACGGGGGCTCGGCCGCGGATGCCCAGCACATCGCCGGGGAGTTCGTGGGCCGGTTTCGGACGGAGCGGCGGGCCCTTCCGGCGGTGGCGCTGTCCACCGACACGTCGGTGCTCACGTGCGTGGCCAACGACTATGACTACCAGAGCGTCTTCGCCCGACAGGTCGAGGCGCTCATGAAGAAGGATGACGTCCTCTGGGCCTTCTCGACCAGCGGGACCTCTGCGAACGTCCTGAAGGCCGCAGAAGCCGCCCGACGCAAAGGCGCTCGGGTAATCGCCTTCACAGGCAGGAGCAACAGTCCGCTGGAGGCCCGGGCGGACCTGTGCCTCTGTGCCGAGGCCCAGGTCACGGCGCGAAGCCAGGAGATTCACCAGTTGGCCTATCACATTGTGTGCGACCTCGTGGAACGGAGTTTCACGCAGTAGTCTTGTATTGTTGCAGGATGCCATGACCAGTGCAGCCGTGTTTTTCGATCGCGACGGGACCTTGATCGAGGATTCGGGGTACCTGAGCCACCCCGACCAGGTGAAACTGCTGGACGGCGCGGCCGAGGTGCTCAAGGAACTCCGGTTGCTCGGCTACAAGACGGTCGTGGTCTCGAACCAGTCGGGGGTCGCGCGGGGGATTGTCTCGGAGGAGATGCTCGGTCGGATCCACGAGCGTCTTCAGGAGTTGCTGGCGCTGAAAGGGGCCTCGCTCGACGGGATCTACTACTGCCCCTACCATCCGGACGGGGTGATCCCGAAGTATCGCTGCGACAGCGATCTGCGAAAACCGCAGCCGGGCATGCTGCTGGCGGCGGCCGAGGCGATGGACCTCGATCTGAAACGCTCATGGATGATCGGAAACAGCGGGCGCGATGTGGCAGCCGGGCGCCGCGCCGGCTGCCGAACCATTCTCATCCGTTCGGGGCGACCCGATCCTGACGACGTGACAGACTGCCAACCAGACCATGTTGCGGTCAATATTAGAGAGGCTGCCAATATGATAAAGGATTTTCATCGCTCCTCCAGAGAAGAGCCGTCGCGAGCCGTCGCAACCGACGAAGGGGAATCGGTCGGCGAGCAGGACTACAAGGTGACGCCTTTGGAGGCCGCGGAGCTGAGGATCGAGCCGCCGCACGCGGAAACCGCCGGGGCGATGGATGAGCACGCCGAGTCGGACCGCGAAACGCCGGTGCTGCTCGTCGAGATTCTCGAACAGCTCAAACGGATGCAAAAGTCCGAGATGTTCGGCGAGTTTTCCATCATGAGGCTGCTGGCCGGAATCGTACAGGTCTTCGTGCTGTTCTGTCTGGTGCTGGCGCTGTGGTTCCTGATGAGCCCCGACCGGAAGATCGAGCTGATCTTCCTGTCGCTCGGCTTCGGAACTGTTCTGCAAATGATGGCTCTGACGTTTTACATCATGCAGGGTCGGCGTTGAGCCAACGAATCGTTGTGAGGTGGACTGCGGTTTGGACGCGTGGTCTCTCGCCTGTCGAGGGGCTGCCGATTTGAGATAGCTGTGATGGAATCGCCCCTTGCTCATGTCAAGACGTTGGCCGTGCGCTGCCCCAACTGGGTTGGGGACATCGTGATGGCGACCCCTGTATTCGAATGTCTGCGTCGGAACCTGCCGCAGGCCAGAATCCTCGGCGTACTCAAGAGTTCGGCCCAGAAGATCCTGCGCGACAGCCCGTGGTTCGACGGATTCATCGATGGCAACGATAAGTCCTGGACCGGGTTTCAAAAGATGCGAAGCCAGTTGCGCCAGGCGCGTCCGGAGGCAGCGATCCTGCTGACCAATTCGCTTCGATCCGCTCTGACGCTGCGGCTCAGCGGTATCAGCACGCTCTATGGCTACCGGCGGGAATGGCGGACCGGCCTGCTGGCCGGTGGTCCAACCGTCGCGCGGGATGGAGGCAGGATCATCCCGATGCCCATGATCGACTATTACCTCGACATCTGCCGCTGGCTCGCCCTGGAGATCCCCGCGGACCCGAAACCCCGGCTGTTCTTCGGAGATTCCGTGCGTCAGCGGGCACAGGCCGTTCTGGAGCGGCACGGGATCGGCCAGGACGATTTCGTGGTCGGCCTCAATCCCGGCGCCAGCTTCGGCTCGTCCAAGTGCTGGCCTCCGGAGCACTTCGCCGAACTGGCCCGACTGTGCCAGGAGAACCTCGGCGCCAAGGTCCTGCTGCTTTCAGGGCCGGGCGAAGAGCAGATCGTGCAGGCCATTGTGGATCGCACCACGGTACCGGTCATCGACCTGCGGGCCGACAAGATCGATCTGGAAATGCTCAAGCCCGTGGTCGAGCGCTGCAACCTGATGATCACCAACGACACCGGGCCGCGCCATTACGCGGTGGCCTTCGACGTGCCCGTCGTGGTCATCATGGGACCGACCGATCCGCGGTACACCGAGGCAAACACGGACCGCACCGTCGTCGTACGGAAAGACTTGGAGTGCTCGCCCTGCCACCTGAAGATCTGCCCGAGGCAGCACGAGTGCATGAGGGAGATCAAACCGGCCGAGGTCTTTTCGGCGGCCGAGACTTTGTTGAGCATGTGTGTGTAACATGGAACCTGCGGTTTATCGACAGCGATGGCATAAGCTGCGTGAGAGCAAGACGGATGGGGAGGCCCTCGGGCACCTGTCGCGTCAGATCGCTTTTTCGTTCATCGATCGATACTTTCAGAAGGGTCTGTACGAGGCGGCCTACATCGACCTGCTCTGCGAAATGGGGACGTTTTACTCGAAGCCGGAGCTGGACAACATCGTGGCGGCGGCGCTGTTCGGCATCGTTGTGGAGAAGCTCTGCGACGATTTCGAGGAACTGCCGGTCGAGCTGTACAGCCGGGTCATGTGCCAGATCATCTCGTTCTGTCGGACAATCCCGGCCGGTCGCGCCCTCGATCAGGAATTGGCCGGCTTTGGCATCGCTTCGCCGGAGCAGCTCTACCAGCGGGCCGTGGCCACTCACACGAAACCGTACCGCTACGACGTCCGCAAGGTTCCGTCGCGTATCCTGCTGCTTTCACGCGTCACGATCGGCGCCGACGTGGCGATCCTCAGCGTGATGATCCAGCGGCTGCGGAAGCTCTTTCCCCAGACCGATATCGTGGTGATCGGCAACGGCAAGCTCGGCGGGTTGTTCGAAGGCAATCCGTCCATCCGCCTGCGGGCGATCAGCTACGCCCGACGGGGAGGGCTGTTCGAACGGTTCGCCGGCTGGCATGCGGCGCTGGAGATCCTGCGCGAGGAGCTGCCGCCGGAAGGCGAGGCGTCCGCTCTCGTCATCGATCCGGATTCCCGCATCACCCAGCTCGGCGTACTCCCGCTGCTGCACGGCGAGAACTACCTGTTCTTCAACACGCGCAATCACACCGAGGCGACACACGGACGCTGCATGGCGGAACTGACCAACGACTGGATGGACTCGGTCTTCGGCGCCGGGCCGTTCTGCCACCCAACCGTCTGGACGGCTCCGGCCACCCTGGAGACGGCGCGCATGCGGATCGATCTGCTGCGCGCCTCCGGCGCCAGACACGTGATCGCCGTCAACTTCGGGGTCGGACAGAACCCGCGCAAGCGCGTCGGCCTGGAATTCGAGAAACGGCTCGTGCGGGCGTTGGCGGCGGTCCCCAACACCGTGGTCCTGCTCGATCGGGGGTTCGGCCCCGACGAGACGGAGCGGGCCTGGCAGATTATCACGGATGTCCGCCATTGCGGGCTGCCCTGCCTGGAGACACATTTTTCCTCGGCGAATTTCCCATCGATTCCTCACGGTGTTCTGGTGGTCGAATGCGGGATCTCCGAGGTCGCCGCGCTGATCGCCCACAGCGACGAGTACATCGGATACGACTCGGCCTGCCAGCATGTGGCGGCGGCCGTGAAGACCCCCACGCTGACCATCTTCGCCGGCAGCAACAATATGAATTTTGTTCGTCGCTGGAGCGCCTGCGGCGACACGGAATGCCGGATCGTCCATGTCAACACGCTGAGCGACCCGCAGCACATCGACATCGATGAGATCATCATGCGCATCACGCAGGAGCGGGCAGGCCGCACGCTCGAGAGTCCGCAGCAGAGGATTCACGAGATCCGAAAGGACCGACGCCGGCGCCGGTCGACGCAGACGCCAGTGACGGAATCGGAATAGAGGACAGGCGGGACCTCCACTGCTATGAAAGTATTCTTCCTATATCCGTCGGCCGAATCCCAGCTGGGCTTCAACTACGGCGTGGCGCACATGGCGTCCATCCTGAAACAGGCCGGACACCGCGTCGGAGTCTGGCAGCTCTGCGAAGAACTCGAACCTCTGCCGACCGAGCAGCAGTTTCTCGACCGCATCACGCACGAGGCCCCCGACATCCTGGCCTTCTCCGTCGTGACCAACCAGTGGGCCTACGCAAAACAACTGGCCCAATGGGCGCGTCCGCGATTCGCAATCCCCTTCGTCATCGGTGGCGTCCACACCCTGATGAGCATCGAGGAGGTGCTTCGGACAGGCCTGTTCGACTACGCGTTCCGGGGCGAGTGCGAAGACGCGTTCCTGGAGTTCGTGGAGCGACTCGGCCGCGGGGAGCCCGTCGAATCCGTCCCTAATCTGGCCTATGCCCGTGACGGACGGATGCAGATCAATCCCGTCGGTCCCCTGCCGGAGCTGACCCGCCTGCCGCAGAAGGACTACGAGGTCATGGACTTTCAACGTCTGATCGACGCCAAGCACGGCTGGGTCGGGCTCATGGCCTCGCGCGGCTGCCCGTTCTCCTGTACGTACTGTTTCAACCACGTGATGGTCGAGACCTATAAGCGCGACCTCCAGTGCAGCTTCAAGGGCCTCCATTACATCCGCCGGTTCAGCATCGCGCAGATGATCGAGGAGATCGAGTTCCTGCTGAAGAACTACCGCAACATCCGGATGTTCATCTTCGACGACGACCTGTTCACCTTCGACAAGGCGTACGTCCGGGAATTCTGTGGCGCGTATCGTCGAATCAGTGACATTCCGTTCGTGGTCAACGCCCACGTCGGGTTCTTCGACGACGAGTGCGCTGCGGCGCTGGCCGAGGCGGGTTGCCAGATCGTCAAATTCGGGGTCGAGTCGGGCAGCGAGACCGTCCGCCGCACCATTCTGAACCGGCACATGAGCAACGACAGTATCGTCGAGGCCATGGACATCGTGCGGCGTCACGGCATGCACAGCTCGGTCTTCATCATCATCGGCTTTCCCCACGAAAGCTCCGACGACGTGTTCGATACGATCCGCCTGCTCGGCCGCGCCCGACCGGGACGCTTCCGCTGGACCTTTTTCTTTCCCTTCCCCGGCACCAAGAGCCATCAGATCAGTCTCGAAGGAGGTTACATCAACGCCGAGAAGATGGAGCGGCTCAAGAACTTCACAGATGAGTCGTGCCTGGAATTCGAGCCGCAACACAGTCTGCTGCTCCAGAAGATCGGACGGATCATGCCGTGGTTCGTCAACGCCTGCTCCGACCTGCCCGTGTCTGGGTTCTACCGGGAGAAGGTCGAAGAGCTCTTGCGCATGGACGAGGCCCAATGGAACCGCGCCCGCGGCTCTTTGCTCGACCGCGACAAGGAGTATTCGCAGCAGCACTGCGCCAAAGGTCTGTCGCACTACGCCGTCAAGTACAACCGTTTCATGGGCGTGATCTCGGACTACTTCCTCCGCGATCCGTAGCCTTCGGGTGCATCCCTGACATGGACCGCACAGAGAACACAACGCTGGCCTTCTGCCTCTACCGGTACTTCCCGCACGGGGGCCTGCAGCGGGACATGCTGCGCATCGCGCTGGCCTGCCGGCAGCGCGGTTACAGGATCGCGGTCTACACCACCGCCTGGGCGGGCGACGTACCGGAGGGATTTGAACTGCACGTGCATCGTCCCGGCGGCCTGACGAACCACGGGCGGATGCGACGGTTCCATCGGTGGCTGACCGAACAACTGGACCGGCAGCGCCCCGCCTGCGTGGTCGGCTTCAACAAGATGCCCGGCCTGGACATCTACTATGCCGCCGATGGCTGCCTGAAAGCCCGCGCGCTGGAGCAGCGAGGCGCCCTCTACCGATGGCTGCCTCGCTATCGTCAGTATCAGGCGTTTGAAGAGGCGGTCTTCGGGAGGGCATCGCGCACGCATATCCTGATGCTCTCGTCGATCCAGCAGGCTCTCTATGTCCGGCACTACGGAACACCCGAACATCGAATCCACTTCCTGCCCCCGAATGTGGCGAAAGACCGTGTCGCCGGACCGGATGCCCCGCGGATTCGCCGGGCCTTCCGACAGGAAAGCGGTTTACAGGACGACGACCGCCTGCTCGTCCAGGTGGGGTCGGGCTTTCGCACGAAGGGTCTGGATCGTTCCTTGCGAGCCCTCGCGAGCCTGCCGGACAATCTGCGGGCGCGGACGCATTTCTATGTAGTGGGGGACGACAACAGGAATCCGTACGTGCGACTGTCCCGGCGGCTGGGCATCGCCGACCACGTGACATTTCTCGGGCCACGTGAGGATGTCCCCCGAATCCTCCTGGGGGCCGATCTGCTGATCCATCCGGCTTACCACGAGAACACCGGTACGGTCTTGCTCGAGGCCCTGGTCGCCGGCCTTCCGGTGATCGCCACCGCCGTCTGCGGCTACGCCCATTATATCGACGAGGCGCGGGCCGGCTGGATCGTTCCGGAGCCGTTCGACCAGCAGGTCTTCAACCGCCTCGTCCGCGACGCACTGGAGAACGATCGCCGGCAGGAGTTCGGTCGCAGGGGCATCGAGTTCGCTCAGACCGAGGACCTGACCGGCATGGTGGAGGCCGCCGTGAAGACCATCGAGGCGGTTGCATCCACCCGAGCGGGACGATAGACTTGGGCCCTGTCCCCATGGCGGGCGGATGAATGGCCCACGGCGGGCCGGCGTACAGGAGCCGGAGTGTCCTGCGGTTCTGTGATCTATGAGAGAGATGTTCCTATCTGAAACCTTTTGCACCCTCTGGCGAGACAAAGACCCTTTTGACGAAGTCGACCGCCTGACCGGCCAGGTCTTTCGCCAGATGAAGTCGCGCAAGACCCTTCGCTTCGTGGCCAATGGAACGGGCTATTTCGCCAAGGTCCACCACGGGGTCGGCTGGTGGGAGATCGCCAAGGAGTTGGTTCAGTTCAAGCGGCCCGTGCTGGGCGCGGAAAACGAATGGAAGGCCCTGAACCTTCTGGGCCGGATCGGCGTCGAGACGATGACACCGGCCGCATATGGAGTCCGGGGCATCAATCCGGCATCGCGACGCTCGTTCCTTATCACGGAAGAGCTGCGCGATACGATGAGCCTGGAAGACTTCTGCCGGGACTGGCCGCGCCGGCCGCCTTCGTTCCGCCTTCGTGTCGCACTGATCGAGCGGGTCGCCTCGATGGTCCGCCAGATGCACCGGCACGGCATGAACCATCGCGACTGCTACATCTGCCACTTTCACCTGGACGTTTCAGCCGGATGCGACCGAGTCGATCCGCAGCGGTTTCACCTGTACGTGATCGATCTGCACCGGGCCCGGATTCGCCGCCGCGTCCCCGCGCGATGGATCGTCAAGGACCTTGCCGGCCTGTACTTTTCCGCCATGGACATCGGCCTGACCCGAACCGACGGCCTGCGATTCATCAGGACCTACGAGCAAAGACCGCTGCGTGATCTCTTCCAGGATCACGGGGGGTTCTGGAGGCAGGTCGAGCGGACAGCCCGCGCCCTCCACAAGAAGCTGTCGAGACACTGACCAGCAGAGGAAGACGCCTCGATAAGGCAGAAAGGGAAAAACCATCCCGCTGTCGGGTGCCCGCGAGCGCGGCCTTCCGCCTTGACAGGGGGGGCCGGTTATCCTATGGTTTCCATCGGCGTTGCAACGCGGGCCCATCGGAATCGGGGGCGGTCCGGCTCCCGCAGCACGGAGATCGGACGTGTGCATAGCAGGTGTGCTCAGGACAGTTCAATGGCAGAACGGGTTTCAGGCAGTGAAGGCTCGAAGAGCATAGCTATCGAGCGGGCGCGGACGTACGAACAGAGACGCTTTGGTCGCAGCGCGAGGATGATGCGCCTCAACACCCAAGAAAGGGAGTTTGCCGCACACATGCTGGGACTGGCAGGTCCCCAGTCGCGCATCGTGGACATTCCGTGCGGCAGCGGCAGGTTCTTCGACATCTTCTCCGTTGCGCGGGAGTACGTAATGGCGGACATCTCGCCGAACATGCTCCAAGTGGTCCGGGAGCGGTTCGGTCCGCCGGCCCATGTGCGTCTGATCGAGACGGATGTGACCAGGATTCCTCTTCCCGACCACAGCGCCGATTTGTGCTTCTGCATGCGGCTGTTCCATCATTTTGCCTCCGACGAGGTGCGGCTGGCAGCCCTGCGGGAACTGGCTCGAGTCTCCCAAACCTATGTTGCGCTCAGTTTCTACTGCCAGGAGTGCCTGCGATACTACTGGCGCAGACTGCTCGGCAAGAAGATCCGGGGCAATTATATCACGTTCGACCACCTTGCCGACCTGGCGAAGCAGGCCGGTCTCGAGGTCCGGGAGCGCATACCCAAGCGGAATGTGGTGGAGCAGCAATGCTTCGTTGTGCTGAAGAAACCCTGACGTCGGGAGTACCCAGACCTTTCCGCAGGCACAGGATGGTGGCGGAAGCGCTGGCGTACACACACCGCGACCGATTCGGAACCACGTGGCACCTGGCAGACCCCCGGTGGGCCGCCATCGCGGAATCCATGGCCCGAGTCGCACGCACCGACGGGAAGACGATGCAACTTGGAGACGTTCAGGTGCTCTGCGAGCGCAGCCGAAGGCGGGTACTGCGTGTGGCGACCCGCGAATCCGAGCACCCGACCGTTGTGGCAAAGCTTTTCACGCTGTCGTCCTTCCATCGTCGCATTCTGCACGGGGCGATGGGGTACAATCGGTATGCCCTGGGCGAGGCAACGAATCTGATAACCGCCGCACAACGAGGTCTGCCGGTCCCGCGAGTCTACGGGTATGGGCATACGCAGGGCAGGTGGTGCCTCATCCAGATGGACTTCCTGCTGATGGAGGACCTGGTGTCCTGTGTGTCCGCCGGGCAACTGCTTGATCGTCATGCCGCGGATCGGGGCGCGTGCGCCGAGATTATGGACCGTACGATTCCCATTTTCGCGGGGCTGTTCCGCGCCGGCTGCAACCATATTGACGTCAATCCCGACGCCATTCTGTTCGACGGCCATGATGTCACGAAGGTCTTCGTCCTCGATTTTGAGCACGCGGTGTTCCGCCCTTCCCCGCACATGGAGATTCTTGCGTTCGAGGCGGCCTATTTCGCCGAGGGCTGCCGGCAATGGGTGGACAAAGACATGATCGACAGATGGTTTGCCCGCCTCGTGGAGGCGATCGGAGTGACGGATCGCGCCGGCGTCCAGAGGCTGACAGACCGCTTTCGGTATTACAGGAACCGCGTCATGAGTCGCCGCGAACGAAGAAAGATCTGTTAACCTCCACCGCCCATGCGGACGTGGGGAGTGGTCTTGATGCGATTATTGATTATCACAAACAACCCGAGCCGCGCCAGCTTCCGGCAGCGGATCGGCATTCATCTGGATCTCCTGCGGAAGGAGGGAATCGACTGCCGGATTGCCAAACTCCCGCGCGGCATGCTCGCCCGCCGGGCGCTCTTTGCCTGTGCCCGGGATTTCGACGGCGTGCTGCTCCATCGTAAGATGCTCACCGCGTGGGACGGCTTTTGGATGCGTCACTATGGCAGGCGCGTCATCTTTGACTTCGACGACGCGATCATGTACAACGATCGCAAGCCGGAGCAGACATCGAGAATCCGGATGCGGCGTTTTGGTCGGTCGGTGGCGCTGTCCTGTGCGGTCATTGCGGGCAATCGCTATCTGGCCGACCATGCGAGACGATACAGTGCCAACGTCCACATCCTGCCCACGGCTCTGGATGTAAGGGCCTACGACGTGAAGCAGCCGCGCCCTGGCGACCAGGCCGTGCGGCTCGTCTGGATCGGCAGGGACTTCCGGCGGCTCGTCGTCCGAACGACCCCTTTTCTCTGGCGAGGAATTGACGTGGTGGCAAAGACACTGGTACAATCCATACGGAATGGGGCTCGGAATGCCTGGAGGGGTGCACGTGTGCCCCGAAACGGCCAGCTTCCTGCGGTCGGCTCGTGGCAACGCGCGGGCCTTCTTGCCCTCGCAGAAGGATAGACGCGGAGCCTGTGCGGGCCCGGCTCCTGGCGATTCCCGTGGGAACCCCAGAGCGGTTGACAGCATAGACCAGAGGATGTGTCTCGCGCCGAAAGTATCGATCTGTATTCCGACGTACAACCGAGAGCGCTACCTGCAAGGAACACTCACGGGCGAATTCGCGCAAACCCATGACGACCACAAGGGGGTTGTTGTCGACGACAATTCGACAGACAACACCGCCCAGATAGTAAAGGATGCCGCCCATGACATCAGATGTCGCTAACAAGAAAAGCAGGGGTGGCTGATAGTCACGCGCCAGCATATGACGGAAAGGAAGGCATGAATCTGCTTATCATCAGCAGCAATCCGGATGGCAGCGGCTTTCGCGAACGGATCGGCAGCTACTTCGATACCATGGCCGTGCGCGGGATCGTCCCGACGGTCGAGGTACCGAGCCGATGTCCTATCAAGCGGGCCCGTCAATACGCGAGGACAGACAGATATGATGTCGTCCTGTTGCACAAGAAATGCCTCACGTTGTTCGAAGCGGTGTTCTTTTCGGCGCCCCGAGCGAAGGTCATCTTCAGCTACGATGACGCCATCATGTTCAATCAGGACGGAAACCCCACGCGAACGCACGTGCGTCGGTTTCGGCGCAGCGTACAGCGTGCAGACACGATTCTCGTGGGCAGCTCCTATCTGGCCCAGCAGGCGACTGCATACCATAACCACATCCAAATTCTGCCGCTTGGCCTGAATACTGAGCGATACGGGAGTATCCCCTCGCGGCGCCCCGACGGCAAGGTCCGCCTCGTCTGGGTGGGCAGCCCGGTCACCCTCAGCTATCTCGACCAGCTTCGCCCAATCCTGCAGGAATTGGCGCGACGGTATTCTAACCTCGTTTTGCGTCTTGTGTGCGAGGAGTTTCTGGACATGGAAGGCGTCGAAATCGAGAAGATCCGCTGGACCCCCGAGACTCGCTACCGGGCCTTGGCCGAAGCGGATATCGGGCTGGCTCCCTTACCCGACAACCCATTCACGCGCGGCAAGTGCACGTTCAAAGTGCTCGAATACTCCGCTTCCGGCCTTCCGGTGATTGCCTCACCGGTCGGCACCAACGTCGATCACGTCAAGGATGGCATCACCGGCTACCTGGCGGAGACTCCCCGCCAATGGACTGAGAAGATCAGTGAGCTTATTGAAGCCCCCCAGCGGCGACATGACATGGGCGCATGCGGTCGCGAATACGCGCGCCAATTTGACCGCTCCATCATTGGAGAAAAGTTGTGCGACTTGATCCTCCAGACCGCCGCAGGGTCACGGCAAAGGACAGCAATGTGAGGCCGCGGTGTCGCGCGGGAGCAGCATGTTGCCCATCGCCTACTTGACCGCCTCGAGATTCAGACTGATCTCGATACGGTCCGCGCCGATCTGCACTACTTTACAGGCCATGTCCTTGAAGCCATGATGTTCGCAATTCCACGGGTCCCAGGTTCGAATGTCGCGGAAGCCGGCTTTGCGCAAAACCGCTTCCAATGAGCGTCGATTGAAAATGGAATAGTGGATGTTGTATTCGGAATCCTGACCGCCCATCAGTAGCATACAAATAGCCTCGGGGTCCCGGCCTGCTCTCGCATAGACGTCGAGCAGGCGGTCGAAATCAGGCACCGACAGGCGCAGCACGCCGCCTGCCTTGATGATGCGAAACATCTCGCTCAAGGTGCGTTCTAGCATCGGCCCCCTGATGTGTTCGAGCACATGACACATATAGACAAGATCGACTGTTCCATCAGCAAAAGTCGATAGCTGGCCGATGTCGTCAGTAACGATATGAACGTGGGCATACGGCATGGCGTCGATATTGATGAACTCCGGGCTCTTGATCGGACCGCAACCAATATGCAGCAGGAGTCTGTCTCCCGCATTTTTCGGCGGCACCGGTTCGATGAGTCGTCGTCTCAAAAATGACAGGTTCCGTTTGAAGCTGCGACGCATACGTTTCAACATGAATCCTCTCCTTTGGCCCCGCAATTGGGCTCATCGTTCGAGATCCGCCACGGCCGGACAGAATGGCGTCCCGCTGTTCTTGCCATCGTACGTGCTATGCCGCTTCTTGCGGGAAGGCCAACATCATGCTTCCCATGGAACAGTCCACCTATCGTCCTGGGAATCGCGACCCCAGGAAGGAATGAATGACAACCGTTCATCTCTGCCATGCCTTGACAAGGTCCTTCAGCCAATCGCAATCCTGTGCAAACCGCATCACTTCCCGATTGAAGCGACGGCGGAGGGTCCAGTACAACCGATGGACACGCATGCCGTCGAGGTCCGTCAGGACTGCTCTGTCGGCGTCCAGCAGGAAATTCGAGTGTTTCGTGTCCCCATGTGTGATACGATGGTCGGCCAGACGCTCGAGCAACTGCAAGACCTGGCGGCTCCGCATTTCCTTGGTGCTGCGATCCGCCCGCGCATCGCCCATCAGGTGGCTCAGAGAGCGAGCCTGAATGAACGCGGTAACAAAATAGGACTGCCACAACAGGGGACCTCGCCATTCGTCGATGTACGCGACCGCCCGGGCGGTCGGAATGCCCAGAAAGCGGAGCCGATGAGCGTGGAGCCAGTTGCGCCGTGCGCGGGAACCCTTCAGGGTGTGGCGGAGTGAATGCCAGAACCCCTTGTGGTTGTATCGCTTGACGACCACATCGCATTGATCCCAGCGGACCCGGGCGACGAAACAGGTGTTTCCGTCTTTGAGAACCTCGCCCTCGCGCAACAGCGTATCGAGCGCGTCACAGAATTGCGACGGTGGGGATTCAGCAGCGAGCTCCTTTTCAAAGACCCCGCGGAAGCGGCCGTGACGGAATCGCAGCGTCCGGCTGGTGGTCCGCAGAGAGCTTCGCACGAGTCTCTCGACCACCTTCCGCCTCAGCACGCCGACGCGCCTCCTGACAGCCTCGTCATCCGCCTGACTCCATTGCCATTGTCTCTCCTTCGCGTATGCGTTCGCCACGGCGTCGATGCCCCAGAACTTGTCGTCGCCCAGACAGGACAGGAGTTTTGCCAGATCCTCGATGCTCGCACGCCGTCCCAGAGGGCGGCCCCGGAACGACATCTGCGCGACGTCCAGCGAGAAGACCGCGTCGCCACGAAGCATGAAATTGCCGATATGCAGATCCGCCTGCGTCACGCCCTTGCGGTGGTGGCGCGCCAGTTCTGCGGCAATCAGACACAGGAGATCCACCTTCTGCTGGACGGTGTCCGCCTGCCGCCAGACCTCCAGGCCAGTAGCGGCATGGTCGATCTTCTCGGTCACGACCGCCCAATGCCTCTCCTTGGTGCGTCCCGACAGCAGAAGCACGGGCGCGCGGAACCCGAGTTGGGCCAGACGGCGCAGCCCCCGCAGCTCGCGCCGGTAATGGCAGCGCGCTTTCCACCGATGATGGAAAACCTTCAGCACCACCTCCCGACCGCGCCAGGAGGCCTCGGAAACCTCCCGGGTGCCCGGCAGGACGCGAAGCGACCGGCCCACGACAACCTCCTCGGCGCACGCCGATCTCGCCGGCACGATCCAAACTGAGCGAACTGATTCTGCCATAGGTGACGTCAACTGCAAGATGAGGCCATGAATAGGCTGCATTATATGTCCGCCCGCTGTCTCTTCAAAGCGCAATCTCCCCCGTCAGACCGCCCGGGCTGGCGCCTTCTCTTCCAGAGGCACAGCCTCTTCGCCAAATTCCGCTGTGCTGGCCGGCATCGCTCTTGTCTGCACCAGAGACAACGCATAGAATCGTCGCGTCCGGAAGATTGGCAGTCGGACGTCGAGCGGTCCAGGACAGGTGTTGCGTTCGGGATGGGAAGGAGCATGTCAGGCGTTTTTGTCCCCGCCATTGCGGTCGCTTATCTGGTCGGCGCGATTCCGTTCGCTCAGATCATCGCCAGGGCGCACGGCAAGGACCTGCGGACGATCGGCTCAGGCAACATCGGCGCGACGAACCTCGCGCGGGCGTGCGGGCGCACGTGGGGTTATGCGTGCTTTGCCCTGGACGTGCTCAAGGGCCTCGTCCCGACGGCGGCCGCGAGGGTCGTAGCCGGACGCCTGTTCGAAGACGTCACGACGGTCGGCCCGGCCTTCCTGGCCCTGTGGCTGGCGGTGGGCGTGGCCGCCATCCTGGGCCACGTCTTCCCGGTCTACCTGAAATTCAAAGGGGGCAAGGGCGTCTCCACCAGTTTCGGCGTGGGCCTGGGTCTGTGGCCGTACTTCAGCGTCGGCGCGCTGGTCGCCCTGCTGGTCTGGATTCTGTGTGCGGCGATCTGGCGTTACGTCTCGCTGGCGTCGATCTGTGCAGCGGTCAGCTTCCCGATCACGCTGGCAGTCGCCATCGCGATGGCGAAGAGTTGGAACCTGGCCAACCTCTGGCCCCTGCTGATTGCCGCAATCGCCATCCCCCTGCTGGTCATCGTCCTGCACCGAAAGAACATCAAGCGTCTGCTGTCCGGCACGGAAAGCAAGATCGGCAGCAGGAAGGATCGCTCATAGGCGAATCAGCCGCCCTTCGAAACCTTCACGAAGCGGCGATCGGAACCATACACAAAAAGCGCAGGGGCACGTCGCTGGTGTTCTGGAAACAGTGCTCGACCCCGCCGGGCACGAAGATCACATCCTCACTGCCAATGGGCGAAGTCTCGCCGTTGAAGACCACCACGCCATGCCCTTCGAGCACGAAGACCTCGTGTTCGTGCGGGTGCGTGTGCAGCGGCGTGTGCCCGCCCGGCTGGACCTCGAACATCCGCATGGCGAAGGTCGGCGCGCCGTCGGGCTTGCCGATCAGCAGCCGCATCTGAACGCCCGCGGCGCCCGCGGTTTCCACGGGCTTCTTGGGGATATCATTGCTGTTGGCCAACTTCATGGACGTCCCTCCGACGCATCAGTGGAGCTTGCGTTCGAGAATCTCGGAAACCACCTTCGGATTCGCTTGCCCTTTCGTCTTCTGAATGACCTGTCCGAGCAGAAAGGCCCTGGCCTTCTTGCTCTTCTTGCTGCCGGCTACTACGTCCTGGACCGCCTGGGCGTTCTCCGCCAGCACCTGATCGACGATGCCCTCCAGCTCGCCGGCGTCGCTGGTCTGGATCAGGTTCAGTTCTTCGGCCAGCGAGGCGGGCGCCTTGCCGGTGGCGGCCATCGCCTCCAGGATGGTGTTGGCGGCGGTGGCACTGACCGTTCCGGCATCGACCATCTTCGCCAGATCGGCTACCGCGACGGGATCAAGCCCCAGGCAGGACAGGTCGCCGCCCCGCTCCCGGGCCAGTTTCAGACCGACCTGGGTCAGCAGGTTGCAGACCCGCTTGGGCTCGCCTCCGGCCGCCAGCGCCCGTTCGAAAAAGTCGGCGGTGGGCCGCTCGGCCGTCAGGACGCCGGCGTCATAGTCACTAAGTCCGTATTCGGCCACGTAACGTGTTTGCCTCGCCAGAGGCAACTCGCACAAGCGCGAGCGGATTTCATCCAGCCACTGGCCCGTAGTCGTCACCGGGACCAGGTCCGGATCGGGGAAGTAGCGATAGTCGTGGGCCTCTTCTTTCTCGCGCTGCAGCACGGTGACCTCGTCCACATCGTTCCAGCCGCGCGTAGACTTGTTGCCCATTTGCAGGGTCACGCCGGTCTCCAGAAACGCGTCGAGCTGACGCTGCACCTCGTAGGCAATGCTGCGCTCCAGGGCCCGAAAGCTGTTGAGGTTCTTGACCTCGACGATGGGGGTGCGGAACTGCCCATCGGGTCGTGTGATCGCCAGGTTGATGTTGGGCTCGAACCGCATGTGTCCCTTCTGCATGTCGCCCTCGGAGACACCCAGATAGCGCACGATCCGCTGCAACTCGACCGCCAGGGCGCGAACCTGGGCGGGACTGCCCATGTCGGGCTCGGTGACGATCTCCAGCAGCGGCGTCCCCGCGCGATTCAGATCGACCTGCGAAAAGTTGCCGGCGGTGTGGAGGTTCTTGCCGGCGTCCTCTTCGAGGTGGACCCGCAAGATGCGCACCCGCTTGGTCCGCCCGTCCTCGGTCGGAATCTCGATGTAGCCGTGGCGGCCCAACGGCAGATCGTACTGGCTGATCTGGTAGTTCTTGGGCAGGTCGGGATAGTAGTAGCTCTTGCGGTCCCATTTGGTGAACGGCGCGATCTCGCAATGCAGCGCCATCGCCGCCAGCAGGGCGAATTCCACCGCCTGTCTGTTCATCACCGGCAGTGCGCCGGGCAGACCCAGGCAAACCGGGCAGACCCGCGTGTTGGCCTCTTGCCCGAAGCTCAACGCACAGCCGCAAAACATCTTGGTCTTCGTGCAGAGCTGGACGTGAATCTCCAGACCAACGATCACCTCGTACGATATGTCACTCATGGTTCGGTTCATTGGACCATCGCCGGTTTCTTCGTATGCCAGTCGGTGGCCGCCTCGTACATGCGTGCGATCCGCAACAGGCGGGCCTCGCTGAAGGCGGGCGTCAGCACTTGCAGACCGATCGGCAGCTTGTTCTCGTCGAGGCCGCACGGCACGCTGATGCCCGGGATGCCCGCCAGGTTGGCCGAGATCGTGTAGATGTCACCTAAGTACATCTTCAGCGGATCGTCCACCTTCTCGCCGATCCGGAACGCGGTGGTCGGCGCGACGGGCATGACGATGGCGTCGCATTTTTCGAACGCCTTGACGAAGTCGCCACGGATGAGATTGCGGACCTTCAGGGCCTTGAGATAGTAGGCATCGTAGTAGCCGCTCGAAAGGGCGTACGTCCCGAGCATGATCCGGCGTTTAACCTCCTGGCCCAGGGCCTCCTCGCGCGACTTGGAGTAGACCTCGACGTAGTCGGCCGGGTCGGGCGTGCGATAGCCATAGTGGACGCCGTCGTAGCGGGCCAGATTGCTGGAGGCCTCGGCGGTCGCGATCACATAATAGGCCGCGATGGCATAATCAAGATGTGGCATCTCAACCTCGACGATCTGAGCGCCCGCCTGGCGATACACGTCGAGGGCCGCGTCGATCGCCGCACAGACCGACGACTCCGCTCCCGCGTTGAAACCGGGCGCCACACCGATCCGCAGTCCTTTGACCGGCTCGTTGATTCCATCGAGATAGTCGGGCACCGGCTGGACGGTCTCGTCGACGCTGGTGCTGTCGGCCGGGTCGTGGCCGGCGATCACGTTCAGCATCAACGCCGCGTCCGCCACCGTTCGTCCGAAAGGCCCGATCTGGTCGAGGCTCGAACCGTAGGCGACCAGGCCGTAACGCGAGACACGCCCGTACGTGGGCTTGAGGCCCACCACGCCGCAGAAGCTGGCCGGCTGGCGAATGGACCCACCCGTGTCGGAACCCAGGGCCACCGGGCAAAAGCGAGCCGCCACCGCCGCTGCCGAGCCTCCGCTGCTGCCTCCGGGAACCCGATCCGGTGCCCAGGGGTTGACTGTCTTGCGCAGGGCCGAGTTCTCGGTGCTCGAACCCATCGCGAACTCATCCATGTTCGTCTTGCCGACGATCACAGCGTCCGCGTCGAGAAGCTTGCGGATCGCGGTCGCGTCGTAGGGCGCGTGGAAATGCTCCAGGATGCGCGAGCCGCATGTGGTCGTGCCGAAACTCGTGCACAGCACATCCTTGACCGCCACAGGAACGCCAGCGAGCGCGCCAACCGGTTCGCCCGCCGCGATCCGGCGGTCCACCTCCTGCGCCTTGGCCAGGGCCTCATCCCGAAACAGACTGATGAAGGCGCCGACCGTCGGTTCGAGTCGGTCGATCTGCGCGAACGCCTCCTCGACCACCTCGACACTGCGGATCCGCCGCTCGGCGATGGCGTCGCGAAGCTCAATCGCTGTCAGGTCTCTGGTTGCCATCGTTGGGACTACTTCTGCTCAGGGCCCTTGCGATGGCTCAACAGCCATTCGTAGAGCTTCGGGTTATCGTAGGTGGCCGTCCAGGAATCGTGCTGGGCTTCCGGATAGACGGTGAACTCGACGTTGCCGCCGGCCGCCTTGAGGGCCTCGACCATCTCTTCGGACTGCGACAGCGGCACCGTAGTGTCCTTGGCGCCGTGGAAGACCCAGATGGGCACATCGCGCAGTCGGCGGGCCATGCGCGGCTGCCCCCCGCCGCAGATCGGCACCAGCGCTGCGAACCGCTCCGGACAACTTGCCCCTAAGGCCCAGGTTCCGTAGCCGCCCATGCTCAAACCCGTCAGGTACACGCGGGATTCGTCGACTTGGTACTTCTCGACGAGGTCGTCGAGCAAAGCGATCAGCGTCTGCATCTGCGCGGGGTCGGTCCACGACCGGCCGTTGGGGCACTGCGGCGAGGCGATGATGAACGGCAGCGACTTGCCCTGCGCAACCAGCTTGGGCGGGCCATGCACCTTGACTTTGTCGAGGTCGTCGCCTCGCTCGCCGGCGCCATGCAGGAACAGCAGCAGAGGCCAGTCCTGCGAGGTCTCGCCGTAGCCTTCCGGCAGATACAGCAGGTACTCGATCTCGACGGCGACCTCCTTGCTCAGCTTCATCGCCCGCTGGCCCGAACGGTTCAATCGATGGCTCAGAAACCACTCGTACAGCTCGGGATTGTCGTAAGTGGCCGTCCAGGAATCGTGGTTCGCCTCAGGATACACCGTCAGTTTCGCGCTGCCGCCGGCCCGCTCGACCGCCTGGACCATCGTCTGCGACAGGGCCAGGGGCACCACGGAGTCCTGGGCCCCGTGAAACGCCCAGACGGGGACGTTCTGGAGCCGGTCGGCCAAGTACCACTCGCCGCCGCCACAGATCGGAGCGATTGCCGCGAAACGTTCAGGATGCCGGCAGGCCAGCGTCCAGGTGCCGAAGCCACCCATGCTCAGGCCGGTCAGGTAGATGCGGCAGGAATCCACAGCGTAGTTCAATTCGATCTCGTCCAGCAGGGCCATCAGCGCGTCGGTCTTCTCGGTCCACCACTGGCCGGACGGACATTGCGGAGAGACGACGATGAACGGGTAGTTCTTGCCCTGCTCGACCAGCTTGGCCGGACCGTGCTTCTTGACCAGGTCCAGGTTGTCGCCCCGCTCGCCCGCCCCGTGCAGGAACAGCATCAGCGGCCATTTCTGGTCCTTTTCGCCGTACCCTTCGGGCAGATACAGCAGGTAATCGATCTCGACTTTCCTGGCAATCTCCGTGCGCAGTTTCTGCTCGCTCTGCCCGGCTCCCATGGCGGCATCATCTCCCCACATCCCCAGGCTCCACACCAACATCAGGAGCAGGCCCATCCGCTTGGCGTCTCTCATGTTCGTCATCTCCCACAAACAGCGACTGCATCGCCTCTCTGGTATCTGGCCGGCCGGATTCTACGCGGCCGAGTTGTCATCGAGAATCTTGGGCACCTTGAAGAAGGAGCCGTCCCGATCGGGCGCGTTGGCCAGAGCCCGGTCCACGCCCAGAGAAGGCCGGACCTCATCGGCGCGGAAAACATTGCGGATCGGCAGGCAGTGAGCCAACGGCTCGACCCCTGTGGTGTCCAACTCGTTCATCTTCTCGACGTACCCGAGAATCGCGCCCAACTGCCCGGTGAACTCCTCGATCTCGCTTTCGCTCAGTTGAAGCCGGGCCAACTGGGCCACCTTACGTACCTGCTCGGCGTCGATTCGCTGCGACATCGCCAACTCCACCTAAAGAAAAAGCGAGGCTTCCCCTTGCCCCGCTTTGGCTTGTGGACTGCAAAGGAAGGCCTCGGTCAGCTCGCCGCCTTCTCCGCGGCCCGGTAGTTCCGCTTGAGAGGCTTGGTGATCAGACCCATGCGAATAGCCTTGGCGGAGACTCTCACGCGGCGGACCTTGCCGTCGATGACGGCGCGAACCTTCTGGATATTCGGCTTGAATTTGCGCTTGGTGATGCCGGTAACCTTCTTGCCGACACCGCCCTGCCGTTTGGCCTTACCGCGCCGGGCAATGGTCCTTCCCGTAACCGTTCGTTTGCCTGTAAAGTAACACACTCTCGACATATGAACTACTCCTGCATCACCGTGGCCTGCAAATCTGTCGCGTTCGTCGTGCCGCAACCGCCCTGCCCCCTGGCGGACAGGTAAACGCGCATTTTAGCGAATCGACCGGCCGATGCAAGAGGAACCTCCCAGGCAAGGCAGAAATTCTGCGTTTGCCGTCCTACATCAGTTTGACGGCGTCTACCTCGATTTCGAACAGCAGATCGTCCCGGCAGACGTCGTTTTCCGCGATGATGACCGGAAACGCGGCCAAGGCCTGATCGCGGCAGTAGGCCTCCAGGAGCGGGGCATCCTGGGCGCGTTTGAAGTAGGCCAAGGACCGGGTCACGTCCGCCCAGTCCATGCCGCGGGAGCAAAGGATGGCCTGGACGACCTCCATGGTCTGCCTGACCTGGGCCCTGGTGTCGTTCAGAAACACGGTTTTTCCCGCCTTATCGATGCTGGCGGTCCCCGAGACGTACAGGCGTCGGTGGTCCGGGGTGGCGACCTCGACGGCGCGGCTGAAAGAGCTGCCGTAATCGCGGGCCGAGGACTGCAGCGGGGAGGGCACGGTATAAACCTTCACAGCCTCGGTCTTGGGTCTAAGTGCCAGAAGCCCCGCGACCAGAGCGGCATCGGCGGCATTGCCTCCGCCGATTCCCGTGCTGGCCGGGACCAGACCGTCGAAGACCCCTTTCTGTTCGAAGAACCGCGTGCGAACGCGGTTGAAGTCGCCATACCACGCGAGGATATCGTGGTTGTAGAACCATGTGCGGAAGACGTCGGAGAACGCCAGGCCCTGGGCCACCAGAAGGCTGTCCATCTGGTGGAAAATGGCGTCGGCCTGTTCCGGCCGGCTCTGTGAGGTGTCCGCCGGCAGCAAACCGGTGAGGCGGCAGCATCGCGCCAAACCGTCTTCGAAAAGGCTCCCAACAACCCGGCCATCCGAGACAACGTGTGTGATGGGCATCCCGCAGGCGATCCACACATAGACCCCGCACAGATTCTCCGCGCGGGTGTTTTCCACCCACCCGATCGGCTGGTGCCTGCCGTCGATGGCCCGCGTCAGTCCGGGCATGTACTTGCGGTCTTGAGCCGACATCCCCAGCACCTCGGCCGAGATGACCTGGCCGCCCAGTGCGTGCACCACCTCGGCGACCCTGCGGAACAGCGACTTGGGAGTCTCGCCCTTCTCCGGAGTCAGCGTGACGAAGTGTTCGAGAATCGCTCCACGATCGAGGGTGATCACGTCGATCCCCGCCACCGCATGTTTGCGAATACACGTCAACGCCATAACTCCTGACTGATGCTCGACTATCTCAACTTAAACTATCCATGTTACCATTTACGTCTGGCCCCTGCAACCACTTCATCGTCGGGGGGAGAATTTCAAGCGCCGGCAGGAGAAGCGGGTGGGAAACGGTGACAGGACCGAATATATCGGCCCGGGCAACCCAAGCGCCTCTGCCGGTGCCGCCACCGGATCGCGGGCCCCCTTCCGGCCGCATGCGACGGACAGTCGCAGCCGGCCCTTTATAGGACTTGACCCGCCGTAGGTCCTGCCGGAGACACGGGAGTTTCTTCCGTAAAGCGCCATTTTTTTCCTACACCGCCGCGGCCCGAAGAACAGCCGGCCCTCCGGTAACGGGAAATACTCTGCGATTGTCCGTTCGATGCCCTGCAAGGGCTGGAATGGGCCCTGGATGCTCGCCAGGGCGTTTTTCCATCGCATTCCGAGCACCGGTGTCCCAAAGCCGGCGGCGCGATCCGACCTTCGCTGCCCATCGTGGCACCGGATTTGCTCACACAAGGCTCCCTGTCAGGGTTACGGTGACCGCCAATGCCGTTATGCGAACTCGGGGAAAGGCGACCATCCTGTTTCTCGCACCGCGTTCGATGCATTTTTCTATCGCGAAGGAGTTGAGCATGGACATCAGCAGCATTCTGACGAACTCCCGGTACAGTCTGTATGGCCTGGGCCAAATGCCTTCCAAGCCAAGCACGGAAGAGATGACAGAGCATCTGATCGAGGACAAGGACAAGAACGGCAACGGCACACTCGACGCGGCCGAGTTGTGCATCTCCGAGGAACTGTTCAAGCAGGTGGACACCAACGGCGACGGCGAATTGACCAGCGAGGAACTTATCGCAGGCGCCGAGCAGATCCGCAAGGCCCTGGGCCTGCCGCCCGGAATGCCTCTGATCGAAGGCTCCGAATCGGACGAGGACGACAACAAGACGAAGACACTGTTGGACTACCTTGAAGAGGAAGAAGAGGGCAAGAACACCACGCAGACCGTCCTGGACCTGTTGTTCTGAGCGATGCTCGTCACGAGCTGCCGCTTCCTAACCGCCCTGTCGGCGGCCGCCCGAGGCGCCATGTTTCGTTCGAGGACGGCCGCCCTTTTCCTGCGCCGTCGGCACGGCCTGCAGGGCGGCGACCTCGCTCTTGGTCAGCGGCCGACACCGGCCCACCGGAAGGTCGTGTAATTTGAGCTTGCCGATGCTCGTCCGCTTGAGGCTCTTGACCGGGACACCAACATTGGCCAGCATCCGGCGGACCTGCCGATTGAGACCCTGACTGATCGTGATCTCGATCACCGACTCCTGCAGGCCGGCGTGGAGCACCTTGACCGCCGCCCGCCCTGTCTTGCCCTCGGCCAGCCAGATCCCCTTCTTGAGCCGCTCGATTCCCGCCTCGTCGATCCGCCCTTTCACCGTCGCGATGTAGGTCTTGGGCACCTTGTACCGCGGATGGGTCAGGTGATTGGTCAGTTCGGCGTCGTTGGTCAGGATGATCAGACCGGTCGTGTCGGCGTCGAGTCGGCCGACGCAATAGACACGCTGCCGACACGGAACCAGGTCAACTGCCACCTTGCGTCCCTGCGGATCCCGATTCGAGCAGATCACACCCTTGGGCTTGTTGAGCGCGAAGTACACTCGCTGGGGTGGCTTCAGACGCCTGCCGTGGACCAGAATCGTATCGGTCTGCGGGTCGGCGAACGCGGGCAGCCGGTCCACCACGTGGCCGTTGACACGCACCACACCGGCCAGGATCAACTCCTCGCACTGGCGCCGTGAGGCCACTCCCGCCGAAGCCATTATCTTTTGCAGCCGTTCCTTCGCCATCGTCGCCAAGGACCCACCAGTCACACGAATCTACACCAGGGACGCCCACACCAGCCCCAGCGCTCCCAGACGCTGACCGATCCCGATCCCATAGACAATCGCGATGCACAGCAATCCCCACGTCAGCATCCCAATCTGGAACGGGCGGTCGTGCAGGATCAAACGCACCGGATCGGAGTACACCCCCTTCTGCGTCAAGGCGCTCAGCCGGAAGATACAATACAACACCAGCGGGGTTGTGTAAACCAGATTGTTCGTCCCGAACAGCTCCTTCGTGCGATAGTCCATCGTATACAGAAGGAAGCACGTCACCGCCAGCACGCTCGTCACATCCAGCATGTGCGCCAGCAGCTCGGGCGTGTACTCGCCCAGCGTCTTGCGAAAGGCCTCGCTGTTTTCCTGAAGCTGGGCGATCTCGCCGCGACGCTTGCTGAAGGCCAGGAACAGGCACAGCGCGAAGGTGCAGATCACCAGCCAAGGCGAGATCGACACGTCGATGGCGACCGCTCCGGCCACCGCCCGCAGCACGAAGCCGGTCGCGATAAGGATGCAGTCCAGGATCATCACGCGCTTCAGCGCCAGCGAGTAGAGCATCATCAACACCATGTAGGCGGCCAGGATGGCTGCCAGCGTCCCGGTAAGCAGACCCCCTCCCATCAGCGCGATGGCGCCGCAGCCACAGGCGAGGGCCAGCGCGACCGGCGCCTTCACGCGGCCGGCCGCCAGCGGCCGGTTGCGCCGTTCCGGGTGAACGCTGTCGGCCTGCCGATCCAGGACGTCGTTGACGATGTAGATCGCCGAGGCCGCCAGAGAAAAGCAGACGAACGCCCCGCCCGCCTGGGCCAGGGCCCGCAGCGCATCCTGCAGCGGTGGCTGCAACTGCCGGGCAAAGATCAACGCCGCGAATACGAAGACGTTCTTGATCCAGTGGACCGGCCGCATCAATAGTAAATAGTCTTTCATACCGTTCTCTGCCGCGTCACCGACAACCAAAGAACCCGATCATCCTATCAGCTTACCTCCGCCGCCGAACCAGTATACACGATGATTCGCGTCGTCATAGCACAAAAGTCGCTGTCGCGCAGACCGGCGGCGTCCCCCGTGCCCGTGACATCGGGATCACGGCGGCCTTCGCCGCGGCCGAAACCGTTGCCGTCTCCGTCCCCGATGTGGTAGTATGGCACCAGGTGCCAGGTGAGTCTCTGAAAACGCGAGGAAAACAGCGGAGTACGAAGATGGCAACAGGGGGCGCCATGCGCCAAACGAATGTGAGATGGTCCGCCGCAGCCCGTCCTCGGGTGGGCACCACCGTCGCTCTGGTCGGTATTCTGCTGCTCGCTCTGGCCCTGCGCATCTCGTACCTGCGGGAGCACGTCCACTCCCCGGACTTCCGTTGGCCGCGTGTGGATGCCGGCTACTACGACTACTGGGCCCGGGCCCTGGCCACGAACGACTGGACCGTCCCGAAGAACCTCAGCGACCTGCCCGACCCGGAGATTCGCACCAAACCATATTTCCACCCCCCCGCCTATTCGTATTTCCTGGCCGCGATCTACCGGCTCACCAACGGCAGCTACCTGGCACCTCGCGTGGTTCAGGCAGGGCTGGGCCTGGTCAACTGCCTGTTGGCGTACCTGCTGGGCCGCAGGGTGTTCGGCCGGGGCGTCGGACTGCTGTTCGCGCTGTTCATGTCGGTGTACTGGGTCTTCATCTTCTTCGAAGGCGAGCTGCTTTCCCCGACCCTGTTGATCACAGAGGGTTTACTGCTGTTGTACCTGCTGAGCCTCTGGCGGGACCATCCGGCGGTCGGCTGGGCGGCTGCCGCCGGAGTCGTCTTCGGGCTTTACGCGTTGACGCGGTCCAACGTCCTGCTGTTCGGGCCTGTCGTTCCGGCCTGGGCCTTCTGGCTTTCGCGTCGGTGCGGCGGGGTGCAAGCCTTCCTCCGAATGGCCGGCGGGTTCTGCCTTGCTGCCGTGCTGACGATCGCGCCGGCGACGATCCGCAACTACGTCGTGGGCAAGGACCTCGTCCTGATCACCACGAATGGCGGCGTCAGTCTCTACGTCGGCAACAACGAGACATCGACGGGGACCTACTCCGGCATCCCCAGTCTGCACGGACTGCGGATCGAGAACGAGTATTACCCGTGCGTCATCGAGAGCGTCGAGCGTCTGGTCGGCCGCAAGATGAAGGACTCGGAAGTCTCCGACTGGTTCGTCGACCGGGCCGTCGCCTATATGCGCGCTCATCCCTGGCAGACCCTCAAGCGAATGGCGGTCAAGGCAGCGCTCTTCTGGGGCCCTGTTGAGGTGCCCAACAACAAGGTGCTCAGCTGTGAGAAGGCATGCTCGCCCACCCTCCGCTATCTGCCGGGTTTCCCCTTCGCGCTGGCTTTCGCGGTCTTCGGGCTGATTCGCCTGATCGCCTGCGCCTCAAAAGGCCCGACGGATCCCGTGAGCCAGACCGCGCCGCCGCGACCGGACAGAGGACAGACCGAGACGTCGGTCTTGATCGTGCTCTTCGTCCTGGCCACCTTCGCCTCGTACCTTCCGTTCTTTATTGCCGGACGGTATCGCGTTCCCATCATCCCGTTCCTGCTGCTGTTCGGTGCGTACGGGGTGCAGCAACTGGGCCTGCTGATCGTCGGGAAGCAGTATCGTGCCGCAGCCTTCCAGGTTGTCCTTCTCGTCGTCCTGACGGCCGCCGCCCACGTCCCGATCGTTCCCTACGAGCCTCAGCCGGCTCAGCGTCATCTGCTGCGTGCAACGTGCTATCGACTGGACGGCCAGATCGACCTGGCCATCCAGGAATGTCGCACCGCGACGCAGCTCGATCCCAACTCGGAGGAGGGACATCGTCGTCTGGGGGATCTGCTGATGACGCGCGGCGACTATCGTCAGGCGGTGGTGCACTACAAGCAGGCCGACCGGCTGCGGCCGGGTCGCTTCGACGTCCACTACAATCTCGCCACCGCCTTTGGTGCCCTCGACGATCCGGAGCAGGCCATCGAACATCTGCGTCAGGCAGTACGAATCCAGCCGCAGTCCGCCGATGCTCACTATCGTCTGGCAGGCCTGCTGCGGCGGCGAGGACAGATCGAAGAGGCCATCGCATCCTACCGCCGAGCCGTCGAATGTCGCGAAGATCACGCCAAGGCGCGACGCGACCTGGCGGCCCTTCTGCTTTCTCAGCAGCGACCCGCCGAAGCGATTGCTCCGCTTCGCTGGCTGGCCGAGCACCACGCCGCCGACGCGGACGTGTACAATCTTATGGGCATCGCCTGGAAGTCCATCGGCAATCTCGACGAGGCGATCGCGTCGTACCGCCGGGCCTTGGACATCGATCCCGGCTACTACCTGGCCCACAACAACCTGGCTAACGCCCTGGCGGCGCAGGGCCGATTCGACGAAGCGGCCGCACACTACCGAAAGGCCCTGGAGATCAAGCCCGACTATGCCCTGGCACAGAGAGGTCTCAACGATATCCTGCAGTCGCGCCGTTTGCCGGACGAAGACGGACAAACAGAACAAATCGGGCCATAGGTGGAGCCGATTGTCTTGCAGTCCCTGAGCCAGCCATGATCACGACCGTCGTATTCGACCTGGATGACACCCTCTACGATGAGATCGACTACTGCCGCAGTGGCTTTCGGGCGGTGGCGCGGTTCCTCGGCAAGGTCGCGCCGCCGGCCTGTGCCGACGAGGTGTTCGCCTGCCTCTGGAGGCACTTCACCGCCGGCAACCGGACCAGGACGTTCGACGCGGCGCTGAAGGAGTTGGGCCTGCCCTGCGACGAGAGCCGGATCGCACAGCTCGTCGAGGTCTATCGAAACCACCGGCCCGACATCGAGTTGCCGGCCGACAGCCGCAGAACGCTCGACGCCCTCCAGGCCCGCTACACGCTGGCCCTGTTGACCGATGGGTTCCTGCCCGCCCAGAAGCTCAAGGTCGCCGCCCTCGGCATCGAGTCGCGATTCCGCGCGATCGTGTACACGGAGGAACTGGGCCGCTCCTTCTGGAAGCCCTCCCCGGCGGGCTTCGAGAGGCTGATCCAGACGCTGGGGACCGCACCGGCCCGGATGGCCTATGTCGGCGACGACCAGAGCAAGGACTTCATCGCCCCCAACCGGCTGGGCATGCTGACCATCCAGGTGGTGCGTCCTCGGCGTCTTCATGCCGATCCGGGCGATCGGCCGGACGCTGCAGCGACCCTGCGAACCGACCGGATCGAGGATTTGCCGAGCCTTCTGGTCCTATATTAGAACCCCTGGCACGCTCCGGCATGGCCCCGCGCCCCGGAGCTCTTTTTTCTTGACTACCGCGTCACCATACGCGATAATATGGTGAAATTGGCAGTTATGGGCGATTTTCCCTGTTCCAAGGAGTCCTTTTATGCCGCCAGGCAAGAGACGTCAAAGCAACGCCATGCTCTATACACTGATCACCTTTGTCGGACTGTTCATCGTCGCGACGACGGTGGCAGTGATCTATTACGTCAAGGCCGAAGAACTGCGTACGACCACTCAGGAAGCGCAGAACGAACTGAATAAGATGGCCTCGGCGGACGAAGTGCGGCGGGTCGGGGACATCGTCGGGACCAGACTGCCCGGGCAAAGCAACCTCGGAAGCATGGTCGAGTACTTCAACCAGATGGCCGGCCTGATCCTCGGCAGACCGATCCAGGTCACCAGCGCGGAAGTGAACGTCGGCAACGCGACGAAGGTCTTTCGTTCTCTCGTCGAGCAGGCGCGTCCCTATATCACCATCGCGCCGCCCGATCCGAACGCCGTCTCTGCCGCCGATCCGAACGCCCCGGCTCCGAGCCTGGCCGACCCGAACCGCGTCTCGCTCCGCTCGATGGCGGGCGACCTGATCGCGAAGGTCAGGCAGACTACGGAACAACTGGACGCCCGAACCGCACAACTGGCGAAGCTCCAGCAGGAGTTCACCGACGCAACGGAGGTCTGGCAGGAGACCGCCGACGAACTGAACGCCCGGATCGGCGCGTACCAACTCCAGGTCCAGCAGACCAAAGCCGACTACAACGACCTGCGCGCCTTGCTCGAACAGAGCTCCGAGCAACGTGCGGCCAATATCCTCAAGCAGTTGGAGAACGAGCGGGCCACGTCGCGACAACTGAATCAGGACCTGCTCAAGACGCAGGCGGAGCTTGAGCTCGCCCAGCAGCGTCTGAACAGCGCCCTGACGGAGATCGCCAAGACGCAGCCGGCACCCGATCCGGAGGCGCCCGCCCACCAGCCGGACGGCAAGATCATCCTGGTCGACCAGGCCGCCGGCATCGTCCATATCAATCTCGGCTCAGACGACAGGATCTACCGCGGTCTGACCTTCTCGGTGTACGACAAGGCGGCCGGCATCCCGCGCGACGGCAAGCCCAAGGCGGAGATTGAGGTCTTCGCCATCGCCAAGACGACGGCCACCGCCCGTATTCTTTCGTCGCAGGAGCGGAACCCCATCGCCACCGACGACATCATCGCCAACCTGATCTGGGACGCGAGCAAGAAGAACCAGTTCGTGATCGCCGGCGACTTCGACCTGACCGGTAAAGGCCAGCCGACGTACGGCGCCAGAGACCGCATCGCCGGTTTGATCGAGAAGTGGGGTGGCACTACCTCCGAGACGATCTCAGCCGAGACCGATTTCGTGATTCTCGGCAACGAGCCGAGAGTTCCGCCGGAGCCGACGTTCGAAGCAGTCACCAACGATCCGACGCTCCGGGATAAGTACGAGGCCGCCCGGAAGCAGCGGGCCTATTACGACCAGGTCCGCCAGCAGGCGCAGACGTTCTATATCCCGGTCTTCACGTTCAATCGCTTCCTGCACTTCATCGGGTACGAAAGCTCTGTCGGAAAGCCCGGCTCGTTCTGAGCGCGGTCCGTCCGGCGCCCACAGAGCGGGATGGTCGGAACGGTCCGACCGTCGGCGCACGGGAGTTCCCGCGCTACGCACCGGTCGGCGGCTCGACCCCGATGGAGGCCACCCGGACCTGTCCGGTGTAGTCGCGGGCCGTCCCGGAGGCCAGGAAACCTTTCTTGAGCGCCACGAAGGTCACCGTCCAGTCGGCCCGGATCGCCGCTCCCAGAGGCAGGCCGGTGTCGCAGTCCAGACCCGAGGGGATGTCCACCGCCAGGATCGGGACGTGTTGCGCGTTGATCGCGTCGATCAGACGCCGGTAGTCCTCTGCCAGAGGCCCCTGCAGGCCCGTGCCGAAGAGCGCGTCGACAATCAGGTCGGCTCCTTTGGCCCGCGTCGCAACGAAATCCGCCGTATCCGCCCGACCCGGGTCCAGCTCTTCGATCGTCTCGCCCAGGGCACGGAGCACGTCGAGGTTGACCCTGGCGTCGCCGCGGACTTTGGCGCGATCGCCGCAAAGCACGACACACACCGGATACCCGGCGTTGCGCAGGTGGCGCGCGATGACGTAGCCATCGCCGCCGTTGTTGCCGGTGCCGCAGAACACACAGACGCGTGACGTCCGCTTGTGGCCGAGCCGGTCCATGACGAACTCGGCGCAACTGCGGCCGGCGTTCTCCATCAGCGCGATGCCCGGCAGGCCGATCTCCTCGATCGCCCAACGGTCCACCGCTCGCACCTCATCCCGGCTCATCACACGATGCTTCGGGGATACGGGGGGTTCGTCCATGCGCGATCTTATACCACCTGTGGCCGCCTCTGTCAAACGAACCCGGTGCGACGCGACGACGGGCACATTGACAGACCGGCGCTGCATCGATACAATGCGCTCCGTTCCGGGTGAGCGGGGTCTGGAATCCGACTCGCCCGGGCCGGGCCACGCCGGCGTTCGGGCCCGGGATCGGTTTCGGGCACACGGCTTGGTTTCGTTCCAATGCGCATCTTGTTGACCAACGACGACGGGATCTTTGCCCCTGGTCTGGCGGCGATCTACAAACAGCTCATCGACCTTGGCGAGGTGCTGGTGGTGGCTCCCGCCGACAGCCAGTCCGGCGCCAGCCACGCGGTGACCTTCTTCGAGCCGCTGGCCTGTGCGAAGGCGGACATTGACGGTCTGTTCAGCGGCTACGCGGTCTACGGGTCGCCGGCCGATTGCGTGAAGCTGGCTGTGCGGCAACTGCACCCCGAGCCGATCGACCTAGTCGTGGCTGGCATCAACAACGGCGCCAACGTGGGCATCAACGTCTACTACTCGGGCACGGTGGCCGCCGCGATGGAGGGCGCCTTCTTGGGCATTCCCTCGCTGGCGCTGAGTCTGGCTGCCGAACGGGAGATGGACTTCGACAGCGCCGCCGGCTACGGCATCGAGGTGCTGGAGAAGCTCGGGCCGCTGGAACCGCGCGACGTCATCAACGTGAACATCCCCCTGCTGTCGCGGGGCGAACCGAAGGGAGTCCGGGTCGTGCCCCAAGCCACGAGCGGCTTCCACGAGTACTACATCCCGCAGGGCGACGCGGACGCCAAGACGCTGTTCCAACTGGCCGGCGGAGACCATCATCACGAGCCCCTGCCTGTCGACACGACGGCCCTGGCGGAAGGATTCATCACGGTGACCCCGCTGCGGCCGGACATGACCGACCACGAAAAGGCCGACCGGATGAAATCGCGACTGAACGGCGAAAGCCGGTAGCCCATCGAGAGGGACGCTATGACGCAAAAGAAGTCTCCGTCACCCCAAATCTGCATCGTGACTGTCACGGGCGTAGATAAGGTGGGTATTGTCGCCAGACTGGCCACCGTGATGGCCCGCGCCAATATCAACATCGTGGACATCAACCAGAAGATTCTCGAAGACACCTTCGTGATGACCATGGCGGTCGACATCGCCGGGGCGAAGATCGGAATGGACAAGATCAAGACGCGTCTCGACGCCGTCGGACGCCAGATGGCCCTGAAGATCACGATCCAGGACGAGAACATCTTCAAGGCCATGCACAGGGTCTAATCATGCGCATCTCCGTCGAGGAAGTCTACGAAACCGTTCGCATGACCCTGGATCATCACTTCGATATCCGCACGGTCACGCTGGGCATCAATCTGAAGGACTGCATCGATCGGGACCTGGCGGCGATGGTGCAGCGTGTGCGCGAGCGCATTGTGGAGAAGGGGCAACTGCTGAACCGCTGCGCCGACCGGATCGTGCACAAGTACGGCATCCCCATCACGAACCGGCGGATCGCCATCACGCCGGCGTCGCTGCTGCTGGAACCGCTGCCACGCACGAAGGCCACGGTCGTGCGGTTCGCCAAGGCCCTGGACGCGGCGACCCGGAAGGCCGACATCGATTTCCTCGGCGGGTTCGGCGCGATGGTGCAGAAGGGAACGACCGCCGCCGAAGAGAACCTGATCGAAGCCATCCCCGAGGCGCTGTCAAAAACACAGCGGATCTGTGGGTTCTTGAACCTCGCCTCGACCCACGCCGGGATGAATATGAACGCCATCGCCCGGATGGGACACATCCTTCGGGACCTGGCCTTCCGCTCCGACAATGGGGTCGGCTGCGCCAAGATCGCTGTCTTCGCCAATGTTCCGGAGGACAATCCGTTCATGGCCGGAGCCCACCACGGCATCGGCGAGCCGGACTATTCCCTGAACATCGGTATCTCCGGCCCGGGCGTGGTCCGCAACGTCGTCGCCAAGAACCCCGACTGCGACCTGACCCAGCTTTCGGAGGTGATCAAGCGGACCGTCTTCAAGATCACCCGGGCCGGCGAGCTGATCGGCCGGGAGATGGCCGCCTTGATGGGCGTCCCGTTCGGTATCGTCGACATCTCCCTGGCGCCGACCACCTCGACCGGCGACTCCGTGGCCGAGATCATCGAAGCCATGGGCGTCGGCCAGATCGGCTCGCCCGGCTCCACGGCGGCGCTGGCCCTGCTGATGGATGCGGTCAAAAAGGGTGGCGCCATGGCCAGCGGGAACGTGGGCGGGCTGTCCGGCACATTCATCCCCGTCAGCGAGGACGAGGGCATGATCCGCGCAGTACGGGCCGGAACGCTGAGCCTGGAGAAGCTCGAAGCCCTCACCAGCGTTTGCTCCGTCGGGCTGGACATGTTCGCCGTGCCGGGTGACACGGAGCCCGAAGTCATATCCGCCATCATCGCCGACGAGCTGGCCATCGGGGTGGCCAACCACAAGACCACGAGCGTGCGGATCATTCCCGCCCCCGGCCGCAAGGCGGGCGACATCCTCCATTTCGGCGGCCTGCTCGGCTCGGCCCCGGTGATGAAGGTCTCGGGAACCTCCGCCGCCCGGTTCATCCGCAGGCAAGGACGCATGCCGTCCCCGATTTCCTCCCTGCGAAACTGAACCGCCATCACCGCAGGGCCCGGCCCATGCCCATCGGCACCCCCGGCACCTGCCCCGGCTACCCGCGAGACCAGGCTAAGATGTGCCGCCGGTCCTCCTCGACCTTGCACCGGCTCTTTTTTTTTCGCCTTTTCTTTGACAGCTTCCCCTCTTCGGTGTATACTGCGAATGTGTGTGGATGTCTATGATGTGGTTTCCCGCTGCTCCAGTTGCGCCTGAGAGGCTACGGATGACAAGGAGAGGGCTAACACTCATAGAGTTGCTGGTGGTCGTCGCCATCGTTTGCCTCCTGATGGGTCTTTCTCTGCCCGCCCTCGTTCGCGTCCGCAATCAGGCCCAGGGCGCCGTCTGCATCCAGAACCTCAAGACCCTGTCACTCGCCTGGCTGCTCTACAAAGATGACAACGATGACCGACTGGTCGGCGGCCAGGTGGGAAAGACTCCCTACGACTGGGTCCAGGGCCCGACGGGCGCCGGCACGTTCGTCGAATGCAAGAAGGAAGGAATCCGCCGGGGCATCCTGTTCCGTTACGCGGGAAGCGACGTGAACGTATACCGTTGTCCCGCCGACCACCGCAAGCTGATACCAGGACAGATCGCCTTTCGCAGCTACTCCATCACCGGCGGCGCCAACGGTGAGCTTTGGCAGAACACTTACGTTCCGGTCGAGAAGTATTCCGAGATCTTGCAGCCGGCGACGAAGTATATCTTCGTCGAGGAGTCCGACCCCCGCGGATGGAACAAAGGCTCCTGGGTCATTGACCCGCTGAACAAGGCATGGGTCGATCCCCTGGCAATCTGGCACAGCCGGGCGCGGAGCGCTCTGGCCTTCGCCGACGGTCACGCCGAGATCCACGCGTGGCTGGACAACAGCACAATCGAGATGTCACGTGAGCAGCAGTTCTGCTATCCGGTCCCGAAGGACGAGGGCAACGACCTGCATTACATGCTCAGCGGTTTTCCGCAGCGGATGACCGAGGTCCGCGTAACGCCATGATCCCGGCCGCTCCGCTCGTTTTTCCAGCCCGTGACCGCCGCTGCGCTGCCGCCGCACTGTTCCGGATGCCCCCTCTCAGGCTTTCGGCCCCCCGGTCAGTTGGGATGCCACAGACGCGGTAGCCGCGCGGACCGTCTCTTCATCTCCCAAATAGTAGTGCTTCAGCGCGTTCAGCTTGTCGTCGAGTTCGTAAACCAGCGGGATGCCGGTGGGGATGTTCAGTTCGGTGATGGCCTCGTCGGACACCCCGTCGAAGTACTTGACCAGGGCCCGCATGCTGTTGCCGTGCGCGGCGATCAGAACGCGCCGGCCCACCTTCAACTGCGGGACGATCGCCTCGTGCCAGTACGGCAGCACCCTCTCCAACGTCGTCTTGAGCGATTCCGTCGCCGGCAGCAAATCTCGCGGCACCTCCGCATACCGGCGGTCGTGACAGGGATGCCGAGGGTCGCTCTCGGCCAGCGGGCCCGGCGGCGTGTCGTACCCGCGACGCCAAAGCTGAACCTGATCCAGCCCGTACTTCTCGGCCGTCTCCTTCTTGTTAAGCCCCTGGAGGACCCCGTAGTGCCGTTCGTTCAGACGCCAGGAGCGATGGACCGGAATCCACATCAGGTCCATCTCGTCCAGCAGGATCCACAGCGTTCGGATGGCCCGCTTCAGGACCGAGGTGAAGGCCACGTCGAACGTGTACCCTTCCCGGATCAGGACCCTCGCCGCTTCGTGGGCCTCGCGGACGCCCTGCTCGGAGAGGTCCACGTCCGTCCATCCGGTGAACCGATTCTCCAGGTTCCAGGTGCTTTGGCCGTGACGTACCAGAACGAGCTTCACCATCTCACTGCTCCTTCCTTCGAGAACGGGTCGGGGCCGCTTGAGCAAGAAACGCCGACAGCGCGGTCACGAGACCGCGCAAGATCATCTTCGATTCATCGCTCTTCGGCCTGGCGAAGGTCCGCGACCTGACAGGTCGCTACAGCTTCACCGGCTTGCAGAGGTTCTTCTCGTGGGCCGCGACGCGACCGCAGACCTTGCACATGTACTGCCCGTCCTTGACCAGTTCCTTGTACTCCTTCGGATTACTGATCTGGAACCCGAGATTGTTGAGGTAGCACAGATGCTTGTCATGTCCGGCGTGAGGCATTTCGGGGTTGGCCATAAGTTCGTCCTTTCTCCATGGTTGGCGTTGTCTGTTCGGCCCCCTCCATTACGATGTCGGGGGCATCGCTCTGTCAACCGGTTTGCCGGTGACCGGGCAGACTATGTACAGGCGCCGAGGCCGCCGGGTTCGAGTCGACTACGAAGATCACCCGATTGCCACGATGTCACGCCGGTCATCGCCGAATTGTCTCCTCGACCAATCCACCGGCTCCTGCTATACTGCGCGGGCGACAAGAGCACGAATCGCACCCGGAACCATCGACACGACAAACGGAGAGAACGCATGGACTATCGAAGAATCATCCCGTGCCTGGACGTCAAACACGGCCGCCTGGTCAAGGGCGTCAACTTCGTCAACCTCAAGGACGTCGGGGACCCGGCCGAGAATGCCGCCGCCTACAGCGAAGCCGGCGCCGACGAACTGGTCTTTCTCGACATCACCGCGACCCTTGAGAACCGCAAGACCATGCTCGACGCCGTCCGACGCACGGTGGAGCGCATCAGCATCCCGCTGACCGTCGGCGGGGGCATCAGCAGTTGTCAGGGGATTGAAGAGCTTCTGGCACTCGGGGTATCCAAGGTGTCGATCAACACCGCCGCCGTGCGCCGTCCCGATCTGGTCCGCCAGGCCGCCGACGAGTTCGGAAGCGAAAAGGTCACCGTCGCTATCGACACCGCGAAGAATCCCGCGTTGCCGTCCGGCTTCGAGGTGATGGTCAGCGGAGGCACGAAAGGCACCGGTCTGGATGCCGTCGAGTGGGCCCGGAAGGCCGAGTCGCTCGGCGCCGGGGCCCTCCTTCCGACCAGCATGGACACGGACGGGCGGCAGACCGGCTACGACATCCCCATGACCCGCGCCATCGCGGACGCGGTGTCTCTGCCGGTGATCGCCTCCGGCGGTGCCGGCACGCTCGAACACCTGTACGAGGCAATCGTCGAAGGCCACGCCGACGCCGTTCTCGTCGCCTCGATCGCCCATTTCGGGACCTACAGCATCGCCGAGATGAAGGCGTACCTGGCGGATCGCAACATCCCCGTCCGGCGGTAGTCTTCGGCGTGCCACGCCTGGCGGATTGGGCCTGCCAAGAGCAGCCTTTCGCGGGCTGCGCCTTCCGTTTTTCGACGAAAGTCCCGTCGCGGATCAACCGATAGGTGGAGGGTGACGGTCCGCAACGATATGCCGTGGACGCCTGAAGATCGATATGTTCAGCAAGCTGCGAAAAGACGGGTTTCTCCTGAAGACCAAGCTCTTCACGCTCCGCTGGTATCCCAGCGGCCGCAGCTGCATTCGGATCGGCAGCCGCAGACGCCCGCCGCAACAGATGCCTCCGCTGATGGTTCGCAAGCCGGAGTGGCGCCGATAGAGATTTTCTTCGCCCCCGCTCTCACCCGCTCCCCGTCGCAAGTAGGCTCTTATCTCGACGCAGGCCCGCCCTCCGCGCGCACTTATCTTCCTGCCTCCTCAGCACTGGCAGCAACGTTAACTGTGTTTATGGGACCCGTGCCGCCACGTACAACCGGTGATCGCACCCCAGAGGTCTGCCTCAACCCAACCTGGCACCAGAACCCCAGAAGGTCCCTGCTTGTCTATTTTAACTCAAGTTTTTCTTGACCAACTACCGATACTAACCCACATGACACATACAACCCATTTTAACAACATATCATTCGGCACCACAAAGGAGAGATCGATGGTTAAGGAAGATTTGCTCGCCCGATACCTGGCCGCCCTGCTTCGCGGCGACCGGAAAGCCTGCCGCTCCGTCGTAGAGGAGACGCTGCAAAGCGGCATTCCGGCTAATTCGGTGTACCTGCACCTGATCTGGCCGGTCATGGCGGAGATCGAGAGACTTTCCCGAGCGGACCGGATCACTTCCGTCCAGGAGCATCTGGCCACCCGCATCAACAGAACGATCGTCGATCAGCTCCAGAACAAGCTGCCACGCCGGCCCGCCCGTAACAAGAAGGTGGCGGTCTGCTGCGCCCACGACGAATTGCAGGAACTCGGGGCACAGATCATCACGGACCTGTTCGAGAGCGACGGCTGGGAAGTACGCTTCCTCGGCGGCGGCCTGAGCAATGACGATATCTTCGCCTTCGTCAACGAATATGCACCGGACATTCTGTTCATCTACGGCACCGCACCGAAACAGGCCCCCGATGTGCGCCGTCTGATCGACAGAATCCGTTGTGTCAATGCGTGGCCGGACCTGCGTATCGTGGTCTCCGGCGGACTGTTCAACCGAGCGGAAGGTCTGTGGGAAGAGATCGGTGCCGACGCGTTTGCCGCAACGGCCGCCGACGCACTCCAGGTGGTGGCGGACGAGAACCAAGTGGCCGATCCGGAACGACGAACGGTCAACCGCCGCAAACGCAGGCAGCAGAACCCCGCTCCGGAGATCGCCGTCACAACCCTGTAGAACGCGACGCCCGCATGAAATCCCGTGCCGGCCGTTGGATCAAGCCGGCACGGGTGTTTCTCTCCGGGTCTCATCGCTCGCCGCCGGCCCGCTGCTGCAGCTTGTACTCCACACTGTCAACCAAGGCCAGCCAGCTCGCTTCGATCACGTTCTCGGAAACACCCACCGTCCCCCAGATCGACTGCTTGTCCCGCGACTGAATCACTACGCGCACACGCGCCGCCGTGCCCTCCTTGGCGTTCACGACGCGGACTTTGTAGTCAAACAACTGCACCTCTTTCAGAGCAGGATAAAACGTCTCCAGCGATTTGCGCAACGCCGCATCCAGTGCGTTGACCGGGCCATCTCCCTCGCCGACCACGTGCTCGATCCGGTCGCCCACCTGCAATTTGACCGTTGCCTCGGTGACGATCTCGCCACTGTTGCGTTTCTCCACGTCCACGTGGTACTTGAGCATCTCGAACGAAGGCTCGAACGTCCCCATGACCTTGCGGACCAGCAGGTCGAAGCTCGCATTGGCCGCCTCGAATTGATAGCCCTCGTTCTCCAGTTCCTGAACGCGCGCCAGGACCCTTCGGGCCAGCGCCTTGTCGTGGGCAATTTTCGCCTTCTCCATCTCCGCCAGGATATTCGACTTGCCGCTGAGCTCGGAGATCAGGAAGCGCCGCTCGTTACCCACCAGCTCCGGATCGATGTGCTCATACGTCAGCTTGTTCTTGCGGAGAGCATCCACGTGCAGGCCCGCCTTGTGGGCGAAGGCGCTCTCGCCAACATAGGGCAGGTTCATCACGGGCGGCAGGTTCGCCACCTCGAAGACAAAGCGCGACACCTCCGTCAGGGACTTGATCTTCTCGGGGCTCAGAGGCTCCAGGCCCATCTTGAAGGCCAGGTTCGGTATCACCGAGCAGAGGTTGGCGTTGCCGCAGCGCTCGCCCAGGCCGTTGATCGTGCCCTGCACGTGTCGTGCGCCCGCCTGGATCGCGGCCAGGGAGTTGGCAGTCGCGCAGTCCGCATCGTTGTGCGTGTGGATGCCAATGACCACCGAACCGAAGGTCCGACAGACATGGGCGGTGATCTTGGCTACCTGGTCCGGCAGGGAACCTCCGTTGGTGTCACACAGCACCAGCGCATCGGCGCCGGCCTCGGCCGCCGCCGCCAGCACCTTCATCGCATATTCGGGATTGGCCTTGTAGCCGTCGAAGAAATGCTCCGCATCGAAGATCGCTTCCAGCCCTTTCTGCTTGAGATAGCGGATCGACTCGGCGCAGATCACCAAGTTCTCGTCCAGCGAGCAGCCCAGGACCAGCTCGACGTGCATGTCCCAGGTCTTGCCCACAATCGTGGCAGCGGGCGCCTTGGTTGCCAGAATCGAATTGAGCGAGACATCCTCTTCGACCGTGCAGTCGGCGCGGCGGGTGCTGCCGAAAGCGGCGACCTTCGAGCGTTCCAGACCAAGCTTGCCCACCTCGTGGAAGAACTTCATCTCCTTCGGATTCGATGCGGCGTAGCCTCCTTCGATGTAATCGACGCCCAGCTCGTCGAGGCACTGAGCGATGGACAGCTTGTCCGGCAGCGAGAAACTCACCCCTTCCGCCTGCATGCCGTCACGGAGCGTCGTGTCATAAATTGTGATTTTCGTCATTCCAACTCCCGATTTTCTATCACAGGTCCCGTTCGGGCACCTGGAAAGCTGTCCGGCAGGTTCGTGCAAACAAGTGATTGTACCACCTCGCAGGGCTCTGTAAAGGGCAAACCGCCGCAGACGCCCGGATCATCAAGAGCCTGCACGCCATCAGCGCCCGCTCCCTCGTGCCGCAAACTGGTGGATACCTGACATGCCTGCGTCCTGGGAACCGGGTTTGTTTGGCACGAGGGCTCCTCCGCCGGCGCAAATTCTGTTTTTTTTTGTGGACACGGACGCGCCGGTTCGTATAATAGGTGCGTTGGGTATCAGGAAGCACCCGACTTAGCGAGAGGGATATCATCAGACCGTCCGGCCGAACGACCGACGTTGCCGCGAGACCGTGATTCCGGGCGGAATGCTTGTGCGACGGAAACAGCACGCACAGCTCGAGCTGCGCGTGTGCGAGACCGGTTCGTCAACACCAAGTGAGGAGGGACCAGATCCATGAGAAAGACCGTAGTTGTTTGCGCCATCGCTCTGTGTATCGCGCCGTGGCTGGGGGCCGAGGAATTCCAGGTCAACGTACGAACCAGCGGCGCGCAGGCCAAGGCGGCCGTGGCCATCGACGCCACGGGCCGCAGCGTGATCGTCTGGAGCAGCTACTTCAGCAGTGCAGGCCGCTCCAACGAGATCTTCGCCCGCCGATTCGACGCGGTGGGCCGGCCGCTCGACCCCGACGAGTTCCAGATCAACATGCTGCGTGAGGGCAACCAGACCGAGCCGGCCGTCGCGACGGACGACACCGGCGCATTTCTTGTCGCCTGGCACGGGCCGGGGATCGACGCTGAAGACATCTTCGCCCGCCTGTACGATCCGAACGGCATTCCGCTGACGGATGAGTTTATGGTCAACATGAACACGCCGGGCCAGCAGCTCTATCCGAGCGTCGCGGCCCGTGACTCTGGCACCTTTATCGTAGTCTGGGAAAGCCGGCACGAAGACCAGTTCGGCCCGATCATCGCGGTCCGAGGCCGGTTGTTCGACGCCCACGCCGCGCCGCTGAGCGATGAGTTGCGGATCGGCGAGGAGATCTACGACGGCCGCTATCCGGACGTCGCAATGGACGCCGCCGGCAGGTTCGTAGTGACGTGGCTCCAGGACCGGACGGCCAACGCCGTCATGGCCAGATGCTTTGATGCCGGCGGGGTTCCGGCGGGCCAACCGTTCCAGGTCAGCGAGATCGGCTTTGCTTCGATCGCCCGGCCCTCGGTGGCGATGAGCGCTGCGGGAGACTTCGTCGTCGCGTGGGACGGCGACCCGAACCGGGCCGGCGACGACGACGTGCACGCACGGTGCTTTGATCCGAACGGCGCGCCGCGCACCGGTCAGTTCACCGTCAACACGCTGTGCGACGGTGCCCAGCAATGGCCGCGCGTAGCGATCGACGCTGCCAACGAATTCCTCGTCGTCTGGCAGCACCAACATGAGGATCCCAATGTCGCGACGGACATCTGGGCCAGACGATTCGACACGACCGGTGCGCCTGTGGGCGATCAGTTCCAGATCAATGGCTATGTGGCCGGCAAGCAGCAGTCGCCGGACGTGGCGATCGCCGGTGCCACGTTCGTCGCAGCTTGGGAAAGCGACGACCAGGACGGCTCCGGCTACGGGATCTTCGCCGTGACCGAACCCTGGCCCGTCGCCGACGGCTCTGCCATCGCCGAGATACCCTCGATCGACTAAGACTCCGCCCACATCGGTGTGGCAGCCTCTATCCGCCGCAGGCGGATTGGGGATGGCTCGCTCCCCCAACCATCTCCATCCCGATCCTGGCACTCATCGAGATCGGGAGGAGGCTGCCACTGGTGCCTCGGAACGTCACCGACCCAACGCCACCGCAGAGGCATCCCGGGTTGACTGGAGCCGTTGCCCAGACGCAGGGGCGTATGATTATTCGCCCCTGCAGACGGTTCGTTCAGGATGGATTGGAGGTTGCGTGGAGGGCTTGGGGCGGGCATAATGGCGGCGTGGGCCTTGAGGCCCGCGGCGTGTGACTGTCGAACCAGCGATCCAGGAAAGGGGTGTGGTATGAGCGTGCCGAGCGTGCCTTCCACCAGCCGTCGTGACTTTCTCAAGCAGACTTCCGGGGCCCTGGCGGGCGCCGCACTGGCCGGTGCGATCGGCGTGCGGGCCTGGGCAGGCGAGCAGAACACGATTCAGGTCGCGCTGGTCGGCTGCGGAGGGCGAGGCACGGGCGCGGCGGCCAATGCGCTATCCACCAAAGGCCCGACGAGGCTGGTCGCGATGGCGGACGCCTTCGACAGCCGCCTCAAGAGCAGCCTGGCTAATCTCTCGACGCAATTCGGCGAGAAGGTCGATGTTCCGGCGGACCGGCAGTTCGTCGGGCTCGACGGCTACAAAAAGGCCATTGACACGATCGCGCCCGGCGGCGTCGTGCTGCTGGCCACCCCGCCGGCCTTCCGTCCGATCCACGTCGAGTACGCCGTCGCCAAGGGCTGTCATATCTTCATGGAGAAATCGTTCGCCGTCGACGCACCGGGCATCCGCCGCGTGCTCAAGGCAGGCGAAGAAGCCGAACGCAAGAACCTCAAGGTCGCCGGCGGCCTGATGAGCCGGCACTACAAGCCGCTCAAAGAGGCGGTCGAGCAGCTCCACAAAGGACTCATCGGCAACCTGATCACCTGCTGGGCCTACCGCGAGCACGCCCCGGTCGGCTTCACGCCCAAGTCGCCCGGCATGACCGAGATGGCCCACCAGATCCGCAACTACTCCAACTTCACCTGGCTCAACGGCAGCTTCCTGCTTGACTGGCTGATCCACAACCTCGACGTCTGCTGCTGGTGCAAGGACGCCTGGCCCGTCTCGGCCCAGGGCCACGGCGGGCGACAGGCCCGCACCGCCCCCGACCAGCTCTTCGATCACTACGCGGTCGAGTACCACTTCCCCGACGGCACGCGCCTGTTCGCGCAGGGCCGGCACATGGACAACTGCTGGGGCTTCTTCGGCGACATCATCCACGGCACCACAGGTTCGGCGGTGCTCGGTGAGGGCATCACGCAGCCGCGCATCTTCAAGGGCCACCGCCAGCGGGCCGAGGACATAATCTGGGAGTACGAGGGCGGGCGCTGGGACCACTACCAGTACGAGCACGACCTGCTGTTCGACGCGATCCGCACGAACAAGCGATACAACGAGACGACGCGGTGCTGCAACGCCGCGATGGTGGGCATCCTCGGCCGCATGGCCGCCGAGTCCGGCCAGATGATCACCTGGGAACAGGCGATGGCCTCGGACCTCCAGCTCGCCCCGGGTCTGGACAACTACACGATGGACTCGACCCCGCCCGTCGTCCCCGACGCCCAGGGCCGCTACCCCGTCGCCATCCCCGGCCAAACCACTGTCCTCTGACAGGTCTGCGACTTGCGTGACAACCCGTTTTGTTCGTAGTGACGCCGTGAGGCGTTCAGAATACCCTTACGGGCACACTACGAAAGGACTCTATAACCGCTCCGGCCCAGCCGGACCCGCCTGATCTCCGCAATGGCCGTGTTATCTTTCACCGCAATAGGTCCAGTGCCGTCTCGCATGGTCCGCCGTCGAGCGGAGCATACCACCCGTACACTGCCCGATGCACCCCCCTCAAAATCGATACACCCACAATCAGTGAGAGGCTACGCCGCCTCCAGAGGATCGTGCAATTGGCCCGAAGTTCTTGACCCACATGCGATTGTGGCCCAGTAGAACCTTGGTCGCCAAGGTCTTCTCCAGCGTGATGGTCATAACGTGATATGCTGTCAGAACGGCGTCCTGAAATGCTTGATCGCTTTCCAGGTCTTCTATCTGGCTCACACCCTGTCTACGCGCTTCCTCTCTATCAATGCGTCGCCCGTGACTTTTGTGCGTCGGGGCGCGGAAATAGGAGGCCACGCTACGTGCAAGCTCTTCCCTGTTTTCCAGCCCTTTGAACATTCGTTTGGACAGCCACCCTGCAACCATGTCCTCCGCATAGTCCAGCGCGTTGTTAGCCTCTTGCAGCAGCGCAGGACCGAGATGTTGAAGAATAGGTGCCCACACGTGGGCCATTCTCAGATCGCCGTCTATGCCGTGCTCAGGATCGCCGATTATCTCTCTCTTCGCCTGGGCAAACTGATCGACAATGGCACAGGCCGAAACCGTCCTATTGCCTATCGGCATCTGAGGATCGATTGGCCCCAATTGACTTTGTCGACTCATTACGATCTTGTCTGCAGCCAGACAGAGCATCGTTCCTGCCGACATAGCGTACGTCGGAACAACGACCTCGATGCGATCGAACTTACTGTGCAGGTAGGCTGCAATCGTCTCTGCTGCATTCGTTATGCCACCCGGCGTATGCAGAAGAAGCGTAAGGCCCTTCGTGCAGTTCATCCCATGCAGGGACGACATGAAGCCATTGATCTCTTCAAAGGTCAACTGAAGATTGAAGGCGGGAACACCTGGCTTCTGAAGGAACGCCGATGCGTAGAACAGCACATTCGTGCCGCCTCGAACCTCGCTGATCGCAAGGATGGTCTCCTTCTGCTTCCTGCTAAGCCATTCGGTTTTGGCCTGATCGTCGCGCTGACTCTCCAAATCAGCAAGGAGGTCGTTCCACACCGCCATTTCCTCTCCCCTGCCATACAATCCCCAGCGGATAGTTCACGTCTCGCTGCGAGTAGTCCTCGAAATCGCACGATTCCGTCAGCTCACAAATGCGCCGGATCTCTGCATAGGCGGCAGATGCATCTCTCGCTGTTTCGATCGCTTTCAACGCCTGGTCCTCTGCTGTTATCTGCCTATCCATGTTCTGACCTCTCGTTTCTGCCTCCGATGAACAGCGATCACCCACCGGTCCACGCCGTCCGAGGAAGGCGCCGCTATGTATTCTGAGCCTTTGGCTGCTCATAATGTACCATTTCAGTCGGCCATTTCGCAAAGAAACTTGAGCCCAATAACCTGTGTGCTCCTACCTGTACGCTCGCTCATCGCCCGCGTTCGGTTCAAAGCGGCCCCTATGGGAAGGCTTTGCGAATCGCGTGGACCCCTGCATATAGCGGGCTACGGCTCCGCAGACGCACTACACAGAGAACAGCCGTCGGCAGCCTTTGGGGCTGGCTCCCGGGAATGTCCAATACCCGGTGCGATCGCTCCTGCGCTCATCCCCAACCGTGCTGACCGAAGCCTGCGCGATGCCCAAACCGACGGTCGTCGATTGTCCGGTTGCCTGATCGCACTTTCGCGGATTTGTGGTTTCACAAGGTCTCCTGGTCCTCTCGAACAAGTCAGTCGCGGACGCGTGGGGGACGGGGGCGTTGAGGATGGGCGGTTTTGGTGGTCTGGTCCTCGACGCACGCCGGGCCGCACGTCCGGCTGCTTCGCATTTGGATCTATTGTAACCGTCCGGCGGAGTACATGGATCGATGGGTGGGGTGTCGGATTGTGTTTCTGGGGCTCTGTCCACTGCGTCAAGGGATGGTGATTATGGACGAGAGGGTTTCCAGTTTCGGGGCAGCAGTTCGGCAATGCGGCTGGCCGGGTGCGTGCTGATCCGCGTCAGGACGTCTCGCAGGTAGGCGAACGGATCGATCCCACAGAGCTTGCAACTGGCCACCAGGCTG
>Ga0209506_1000217_pt1 | contig 85102 bp, 67 predicted proteins | sample AD_JPNHG2_MetaG_FD_184409 | JGI IMG/M metagenome (GOLD analysis project Ga0209506, IMG submission 184409) | Active sludge microbial communities of municipal wastewater-treating anaerobic digesters from Japan - AD_JPNHG2_MetaG (SPAdes) (version 2) | ecosystem: Engineered > Bioreactor > Anaerobic...
TGATCTACAGCCGGGCGCTGTCGGCCTCCGAGGTGCGGTACTTGGCCGGCGACCGGTAACGGAACCTGCCCTGAGGCTCTTGTGTACAATCAACCGGGCCTGTGCCACCCCGGCACAGGCCCGGTTCGCATGTCCGGATGCCGCCAATTCGTCCCGGGAGGGCATGTTATCGGGCGAAAACAGTCTCGTCGTAACCTGCGGAGAGCTCTCGCCTTGGTTGCAGAGCCTCGAATGCAGCTTCTTATGGTTGACTTCTTTGCGGCGAGGGGGTATACTCTACTGTGGTGAACGGGACGCCTGAATATGCGGTCTGCGCACAGCAACCGCGTGAAAGGACGTTCACGTTCTGCCGGATTCCACAAGGGGGTGGATGCGCACATCGGCCGGAGGCTCCAGAGTGTTCCCGCAACGACCGGGTACAGGTTGTCGCTGTATGGGCCGAGCGTTGTCACGGCTTCCGTCCGACATCCCGGCCGGGGCGTACTCCGAGAGGTGGGTGATTCATGCGGACCATTGCGATGGTCAATCAAAAGGGTGGGTGCGGCAAGACCACCACGGCAATCAACACTGCCGCGGCCTTCGCCACACAGGGGCAGCGCGTCCTGCTGGTCGATCTGGATCCACAGGCCCACGCCACCATCGGTCTGGGTTATGACCCGGACGCCTTCGACCGCACGGTTTACGATCTCCTCAACGGCGCCGAGGCGAGCGTACGGGCCGTGGTTACCCACACCCACGTAGAGGGGCTCGATCTGCTGCCGTGCAATGTGCTGCTGGCCAGTGCCGAGCTGGAGCTTGGGTCCGTGCCCGGCAAGGAGTTGTTGCTCGCACGCGGCATGGCGGATGCACGCGAGGACTACGACTTCTGTGTCATCGACTGTCCTCCGTCGCTGGGCATTCTGACGCTCAACGCGCTGGTCGCCAGCACCGACATCATTGTGCCGGTGCAGGTGCACTACTATGCCCTGGAAGGGCTCAAGCGATTGCTGGAGACCATACGCGTCATTCGAGACCGTTTTCATCCTTATTCGATGGAGAACATCAGCCTGCTCCTGACGTTTGTCGAGGAACGGCGGACGTTCAGCCGGCAAATCCAGCAGCAGATGCGCGAGATCTTCGGCGATCTGGTGTTCGACACGGTCATTCATCGCGATGTCCGGCTGCCGGAATCCCCCAGCGCGGGCGAATCCATTCTGACGTACGCCCCACGAAGCCGGGCTGCGGCCGATTACCGGGCGCTGGCCCGGGAGATCACCAACGGCCAGGCCAAACCGGACGAGCAGTGCGCCGCCTCGGTTCTCCGGCGAGGCATCCAGAAGCATCTGGTCAACCTCTTCGACGGCGTCTGGATCCCTAAAGGCGCGCACGCCTGCCGTCCGGGAATCATCGAATCGACCTGACAGACTTACGCCCCGCCATCGCCGTGCACGGGCCTGCGGGAGAGCGGCTTTGCTTTGCCGGGTGCGGCGTACGCGTCATCACGGAAGAGCTCTATGTCCCGACCCGCGAGGCTATTCAGCTGGACCATTCGTTTCGCCATTGTGGCCCGATTTGTCGCGCTGGCACAGGGCACTCACAGAACCCGGACGGCCGCACTGTCAGCGCGGAGAGCAGACTTGAATGGGTTCGTCAGAATGACGATCGTGCGCCATGGGGGAGGGCTGTTGCAGGTCGCGTTTACCCTATCCGGGCACGTGATATGGCACAAGGGTCAGGCCCTCGCGGTCGATCTCGGTCAGCGTGCGTGTTGCCCGCGGATACTTCTGCTGACGCGGCATCATGCGCAGGCCTTCGCCAGCATGGCTCTCCAGCGGTTGATGTGACCGTCCTCGTCGGCCTGGTCCTTCTCGATGACCCTGCGGGTCTCATCGTCCCAGTCGATGGTGGACAGCAGTTCGGCGTAGTGGTGGACCGCCTTCGATTCCACCCAGATCCCGGTCTTGAACATCGCTTTCTTGCCGAGCATTCGCGAGCCGAAGCCGAAGGCGAACCCGACCATCCAATACGCGGCCCGCAAGATGCTCGGCCGGAAACCGAACTCGTACAGCTTGACCTGGAAGTCCTGGTAGTGGCCCATTTCGTTGCACATCGCGGCGACGAGCTGGCGGTTGACCTCGCTGTGCTCCCGGGTGAGCTGGAATTTGTAGATCGTCTGAGCCATCAACTCCAGAGTATGGAGAGTGCGAAGGCCCTTCCGGATGGCCGCAAGTCGCTCGGAAGAGAATCCTTCTCCGCGCATCTTGAAATCAGCGTCTCGCAACTGCGGGCGGATAATGGAGATATCGTAATTCGTTTTCGTCGCCGATTCTTGTTTCTCAGCCATCCAGAACTCCCCTAATCCACTTTCGACTGACCGGTCAACAGGACTCTTGCGAATCCCTATACGCGGCTGGACGGCGGCAGTTCAGCCGGACGTTCAGCGGGGTGCGGCCGTTGTCTCGAAGGCGTATGGCATCGCCGTCGGGCATGTGTCCTCGGGCTGGCAGTTCCCGGACGAGGGTGTTCTCTTTGTCTCCGTATCGCTCAGCTCTGGAGGATCTTGAGGGCCTCGCTGACGCCGGCGCCGTGGTGGACCATCTGGCTCAATGCCCGGATCATCTTATCGGGATACGCGTGCTGGAAGGCGTTACGTCCGATGGACAATCCCGTCGCGCCCGCCTCCAGCGCGCCTTCGACCATGCGGAAGATGTCCTCGTCGCTGCCCATCTTGGGCCCGCCTGCAATCACCACCGGTACGGGACAGCCCCTGACGACCTCGCGGAACGACCGCGCGCTGCCCGTGTAGACCACTTTGACGATGTCGGCGCCGAGTTCGGCCCCGATGCGGGCGGCCAGCTTGGCGTGTTCCACGTCGTACTCGTCGCGGACCTTGGGGCCGCGCGTGTAAACCATCGCCACCAGCGGCATCTGCCAGAACATGCAGCGCTCACTGACCAGCCCGAACTGACGGAGCATCTCGCGGTCGGTCTCGGCACCGATGTTCACGTGGATGGAGACCGCATCGGCGCCGAGCTTGATTGCCTCCTCGACGGTGCAGACCAGCTCCTTGGCGTTGGGGTCGGGGCTCAGGGACGTGCCCGCCGAGAGATGGATGATCAGGCCGACATCCTGGCCGGTTCCGCGATGACCCGCGCGGACCATGCCTTTGTGCATGAGGATCGCGTTGGCGCCGCCGGAGACGACCTTGCTGATGGTCGTCCGCATGTCGACCAGGCCCTCGATCGGGCCGACTGTGACGCCGTGGTCCATCGGGACGATGACCGTCTTCTGCGAATTGCGGTCGATGATGCGTTCCATTCGTATGGCTTTGCCGATCATGGCTGAATCTCCTGACACTCCGGGTTTTGGGTTTCCGATGGCGGATGGAACCCGCGGCTGGCTCGCGCGCTCATCCGCACGGGACCTGCGCCCTACTGTACTTGCCCGCTTTTCGAAGGCAAGAAAAAAGCGCCTCGCCCAAGGCGGGGTCAGCGGTTATCCACCATCGATGTTATCACTTTTTCGACGATCCGGCGGTCGACGTCCACGGCGAATTGACCGTTGGGGCAATGCACCCGGCCGAGCTGGTTGAGCAAGATGCACCTGGGCCATCGGTCGACCGCCTTCTTATCGTGCCGGAGAAGGTCGATCAGTCTCTCTGCATCGAGATCAGAGGGCAGTGTCACCGGGACGCCGAGTCTTGAGAGCAGCGTGGTGACGCGTTCGAGCCGGCGAGGCTCGGAAAGGCCCATCTCGATTTCGATCCGGCCTGCGGCGACAATTCCGATCGCAATGGCCTCGCCGTGCAGCAGCCGGTAGTTGCTCGCGGATTCGACGGCGTGTCCGATCGTGTGGCCGTAATTGAGCATCCGCCGCTGATTCCGCTCGTCGGGGTCGGCCTCGACGATGCGGCCTTTGATCGTGCAGTTGTGCCGCCCGAGCGTCTGGAGGACCTCGCTCTGGCGGCCCAGGATGGCGTCCATCTGCTGTTCGAGGAATTCGAAGTAGTCCGCATCGGCGATCAGTGCGTGCTTGACCGACTCGACCAGGCCGCTGCGGTATTGGCGCTCCTCCAGCGTCTGTACCGTCGCAACATCGACGTATACCGCCGCCGGGTGCCAGAAGGCACCGAAGGCGTTCTTGCTGACGCTGGAGTCGACGCCGGTCTTGCCTCCGATGGCGGAATCGGCTTGGGCCAGCGTCGTCGTGGGGATTTGCACCACGGGCACGCCGCGTTTGAAGATTGCCGCCGCAAAGCCGGCCACGTCGCCGACCGTGCCGCCGCCCAGCGCGACCACAAGCGTGTCGCGTCCGAGGTAGGCCTTCTCCATTGCCTCGACGATGGTCACAGCGGTGGTGATGGTCTTGGAGACCTCGCCGGGCGGGTCGATGATGAAGTGGGGCACCGGCCGGCCGCCCAGTAGTGTGTCGAGGTGCCCGGCGGCGACCACGTTGGCATCGGTGATCAGAAACGGGCGGCAGTGCCCGAATCCGGCCTTGATCTGCGACCACAGGGCCGCCAGCAGGCCTGTGCCGATGGTGACCTTATAACTGCCCGGCCGGGGGGCCGGGACCTTGATTTCCAGTTCGTGCATAGTCGGACTTTGTACTCGAAGCCCATTCGTGAATCAGGATCCTCCTCTCCTGTATACCACCCGACGAAGGCGTATCTTAGCGTATCGACCGGGCCAAATCAAGCACAACTTGCTCCGAATCACGCCCGAAACTTGCCCCGGACCGGCCAAGTTGCTATATGTTGGAGCCACTATGACGTATTTGGCGGTTCCCATTTCGGCACGAAATGCCGCCCAGGCCGCAGAGCAGGTCCGCCGCGCCGTCGCAGGCGGGGCCGAGATGCTCGAACTGCGGATGGACTACCTGGAAGGGATTACGGTGGATCTGGCCGGCGAGGTCGTGAGGCAGACACGGGCCTTGGCCGGGACGGCTATGCCCCTGATCGTGACCTGCCGGGATACGCGCGAAGGCGGGGCCATCGACTATCCCGAGTCGCTGCGGATCGAGGTCCTGACGATGGCCCTGCGCGAAGGGGCTGAGTTTGTCGATGTCGAGTTCGCGAATTCCCGGAAATCTGCGTTTCGCCGGAGAATTGAGCCGGCTCTGACGGCGGCGCCGAAGGGCCGGCTGATACTCTCGGCGCATGATTTCGCCAGGCCGTTCGACGATCTCAGAGGACTGTATCGCGAAATCGTACAGGGCTTTCCGGCAGCTGTACCCAAGCTGGTCTACGCCGCAGGCCATATCAACGATTGCTTCCAGGCGTTCGACCTGCTTCACAAGGCGGACAGGGACTGCATCGTGCTGTGCATGGGCCAGGCGGGTCTGATCAGCCGGGTGCTCACGAAGAAGCTCGGCGGACTTGTCACCTTTGCCAGCCTCGATGAGGCCAGCGGCACCGCACCCGGGCAAGTAACACTGGACGCGTTCAAGAGACTCTACCATTGCGATTCGATCGACCGGCAGACGGATCTGTTCGGTGTGATCGCCGACCCGGTGGGTCATTCGCTCAGTCCGGCCATTCACAACGCCTGCTTAGCCGACAGGAAGATCAACGGCGTCTACCTGCCTTTGTTGGTGCAGGGGGGACGCGAGGAGCTGTTTGCCTTCCTCGACCATGTGCTGGCGAGGCCCTGGCTGGACTTTCGGGGCTTCAGCGTTACGATCCCACACAAACACAGCGCACTCGACTACGTGCGGCAAAAGGGCGGCTTCATCGAGCCTCTCGCTGAGCAGATCGGCGCCGCCAACACGCTGGTTCTCGATTCCCGAGCGACGAGCGACGGGCGACGACTGGGCGCCTACAACAGCGACTACGCCGGAGCGCTCGACGCCATCGCCGACGGCATGGGCATCCCACGCGAAGGGTTCCGCGACATGCCTGTGGCGGTTGTGGGAGCGGGGGGCGTTGCACGGGCCATCGTCGCAGGTCTGACCGATGCCGGAGCCAAAGTCACGATCTACAACCGCACCATCGAGCGAGCCGAGCAACTGGCGGCTGATTTCGGCTGCGCCTGGTCCGACTTGGAAGGCCTCTCGCATCTGCACGCCAGACTCCTCGTCAACTGCACCAGCATCGGAATGTACCCCAAGGTCGATGCGACGCCCGTGCCGCCGGAATCTCTCAAGCCCGGCATGGCCGTCTTCGACACCGTCTACAACCCCGCCGAGACCCTCCTGCTCAAACACGCCAAGGCCGCCGGCGCCAGGACCATCGACGGCCTCGCCATGTTCGTCAACCAGGCCCTCGCCCAGTTCCACCTCTTCACCGGCCAATCCGCCAACCCCGCCCTCATGCGCAACGTCGTCCTGGACAGCCTCCGATCGCTCGTAGACCGAGACAAGTAGTCATCGACAAAGACGCCTTTATCGGGATCAATCTGGATGCGTTGTGCGAGTTCGCGAAGATGTAACTGTCCCACGGAGGCTGGTGGCGTGATGGAAACAGAGGCTACTTGCCGATGTCTCCACCATCGCCCGGCGGGACGCCTATCCCCAGAGCGTCGGGGTCGGGGATGAGACCAGCTTCGCTAAGAAGGGCCAGAAGACCGCCTGTGTCCAACCCCGCCTGGTATCGAGCTGTCTGAGCCACGGTTTCTTCCGCGAATCCTACTGGTAACACCGGAGGGCAAAAACCGGGCCTGACGGTCTGCCAGGTGCGTACGGCGACGGGGCGCGGGTGGCGCCATGGGCTCGCGGCGACCGCTGTTCGCAGAGGTACACTGGGCCGATTGGCACACACCCTGCTCGGGGTCTGCCACACCGCCAGCGGCAGCAGCCGGCCGCGCGCCCTTCAGACCCTTCTGACTCTTTGTTCTCTTCACATCTGTTTCTTGTACGCGGTTTTCGGGTCGTAGGTCTTATCGGCGATCAGTTCGAGGTCTTTGGACGAACCTGGTTTGAGGGCGCGGTAGAAGCAGGACTGATAGCCGACGTGGCACTGGCCGGCGTCGATGCTGACCTTGAGGAGCAGGCAGTCCTGGTCGCAGTCGACGAGGATTTGGCGGACCTGCTGCACGTGGCCGGACTCTTCGCCCTTCTTCCAGAGCTTCTTGCGGCTGCGGCTGTAATACGTGCCCCGCCCGGTCGCGATCGTGTGGTCCAGCGCCTCGCGGTTCATCCACGCGACCATCAGCACCTCGCCGGTCTCGGCGTCCTGGGCGATGGCCGGGATCAACCCCTCGGCGTTGAACTTCGGCATAAACTCCAGTCCTTCTTCAATCTGCTTCGATTCCAATGGCAATACCCCTGTCAGTTCCGGTTTCGATGCAAGGTCGATTCCCCATCCCGCACGCGATACTCATACCACATCCGCCGGTGGCCCGCAAGCCGGATCTCGTGGCTCATATCTCGTCGCTTGCGTGAAATGGGCGGACATGGGGGCCTGCCCCCTGCGGTTGAGTACCCGCTGGCGACACAGGTCAATCCGCAGCTTCTGCTATGGCGTCTGCTCGTCTGCGCAGCCGAGTCGGTCCCAGGTGACGCGTTGGAATCACTGCAGGTCGCAGAGCCTGTCTTCGGTCCGCAGCACGCAGACCCGGGGTTTTCCATCAGGATGCAGCAGCAGTTCGATGAACATATTGGGCCGGGCCGGGACTGATGATATCCAATGGTTGATCGAGGTACAACACGGATGGCACTTCCCTATGCGTTGAGTCTTGGACCGATAAAGGTGTGGAAGAACGAGTCTCCCGGCCGGAGAGATTGTCGTCAACGCAATCGGACCCACAAGGGGGCTGTCATGGACAGGTATGGCCAGCAGCGGCATCCTGTGTGTCTTCGCCCGTGTCTGTACGCGCCGCTGGTGACAAGCTGGAAGTGGCGATGGCGCGACAGCGGCAACCAGACCGCGGGGAATGTCTCTGCCGCGGCGGTTGCTGGACCGCTTGGAGGTCGGGGACGTCCTGTTGACCGGTGCGATGTTCCCGAACTACTGGACTGTCGCCAAAGCACGCTTGCTCAACCGAGCCTGATCTTACGGAAATGCCCTTCGTGGCTGAATCTATTCTTCCCCAAGGAGCGGCCAAGACGCTCAAGACCGCATAAAATTCAGCGTGGAGCGGCCACGGCGTCTTCAACGGAAGACAGGGTATCCTCTCCCACGATCCGGCAGGTCCCGGACGGAATAAAGCGGGTGGCGGGAATCGAACCCGCGTGGCCAGCTTGGAAGGCTGGAGCTTTACCCCTAAGCTACACCCGCGAGGCGGCATGTTGATTGCCGGACCCCGATCTCGTATAATTGGTGGCCTATCGTACGGGACCGAAGTTAAATGGTAAAGGCCAAAATGTCAAACAAAACGACAATTCGCGAACGTGCGGCGGAGGCCCAGGCCGCTTCGCTGCGTCTGGCCGCGATCAAGAGCGAGGCCAAAAATGCGGCACTGACCGAAATCGCCAAGGTCCTTGACCTGCGTCGCAGCGAGATCGTCGCGGCCAACGAGCGTGATCTCGCCGCAGCCGAGCGCAGCCACTTGGCGGCCCCGCTGCTCAAGCGGCTCAAGTTCGACGAGGCCAAGCTCGCCGACGTCTGTGCCGCCATCCACAGTCTGATCAAACTCGACGACCCGGTCGGCCGCACGCTGGCCGCCACCGAGCTCGACGCCGGCCTGGAGCTCTACAAAGTCAGTTGCCCCATCGGCGTCATCGGCGTCGTCTTCGAGTCCCGCCCCGACGCCCTCGTCCAGATCTCCACGCTCTGCCTCAAGAGCGGCAACGCCGTCCTGCTCAAAGGCGGCAGCGAAGCGGCCCACACCAACCGCATCCTCGCCGAGACCATCGCCGCCGCAGGCGACGCCGCCGGCCTGCCCTCCGGCTGGATCCAACTGCTCGAGACCCGCCAGGACGTCGCCGCCATGCTTGAACTCGACGAGCACATCGACCTGATCGTCCCGCGCGGCAGCAACGAATTCGTCCGCCACATCATGAAGCACACCACCATTCCGGTCCTCGGCCACGCCGACGGCATCTGCCACGTCTACATCGACGCCGACGCCGAGCCCGAGATGGCGGTCGCCATCGCGGTCGACTCCAAGTGCCAGTACGTCGCGGTCTGCAACGCCGCCGAGACGCTGCTGGTCGACGCCGCGATCGCCGAGAGCATCCTGCCCGCGCTCCAGGGCGCGCTGGAGACCAGGGGCGTGCGTCTTCGCGGCTGCGAACGCACCCGCGCCATCATCGCCTGCGAGCCGGCTACCGACGACGACTGGGGCGCCGAGTACCTCGACCTGATCCTCGCGATCAAGGTCGTCGACGGCCTCGACGCCGCCATCGACCACATCAACCGCTACGGCTCCGGCCACACCGACGCCATCGTCACCGCCGACAAGGACAAGGCCGAACGATTCATGGCCCTCGTCGACTCCGCCAACGTCTTCTGGAACTGCTCGACCCGCTTCTCCGACGGCTACCGCTACGGCCTCGGGGCCGAGGTCGGCATCAGCACCAACAAGATCCACGCCCGCGGCCCCGTCGGCCTCGAAGGGTTGGTGATTTATAAATGGAAGTTATACGGGAAGGGACAGGTCGTGGCGGACTATACGGGAGAAGATGCGCGGAAGTTTACGCATAAGAAATTGCGATAGCGGGCGACGCGCCGGGTGTGAAGTGCCAAGTGTAAAGTGTCAAGTGTGAAGTGTACCCATTGAGCCTGCGGCCTCAAGCCTCCGGTCTACAGCGTGCGGCTCTTCGAGATGCGAGATACGAGCGACGAGGGACGAGATGCGGCCTGAATCCGCCAGGAAGAGCATGGCTAAGGGCAAGAAGACGACAGACGCTGTGACAATCCTGCACCGGCGGTATATCAAAGGCCGCAAGGAGCGGCTGGCCTCGCTGGAGTTGGAACGCGAGAACCTGAGAATCGCCGAGCAAGTCCACGCACTGCGAACCTCGGCGGACCTGAGCCAGAAGGAGTTGGCACAGAGGGTCGGAATGACGCAGTCCGTCATCAGCCGGCTGGAGGACGCCGACTACGACGGCCACAGCCTCGCCATGCTCGAACGAATCGCCCACGCCCTCGGCCATCGCGTCTGCATCCACTTCGTCCCCCAGAACGCTCCCTGCCCCGCCGCAGCAGGTCAATAGCTTCCCCCGCCGAGATACGAAATTCGAGCCCGCACAATACCCGCCTTGACTTGTACTTTGAGGGCCGGCCCCGTCTATTAACGGTGTTGAATGGCAGGGGATAGGGGGAGCGATTTGCAGGAGGTTGACGGGGTATTGTATGGTTTGGATGGTGCCACGCACCGTTTCGGTGACGCACAGCGGCGGAGGGCGCAACGAGCCGGTGGACCCTCCTATAATACCGTCGTTCTTCCATTTGCAGGAGGCCCCATCTTATGGGCAGCGTTGGTGAGAGACACGCATCGTTTCTCGTCCGCCAGGCCGGGCGGGTCTGCGCAAGTGTTCTGGTGATGCTGGGCACGGCATGGGGAGTGGGCTGCCGTGGGAAGTCGCCGGCGTCGGGTGGCGCGCGGGCCGAGGCGTCGCGGTCACTGGAGGGCTTTCTCAAGGCGGTTCAGAACAGGCAGTGGAAGGCCGCCTATGCCCACCTCAGCCGGGCGCAGCGGGAGGAGGTGCCGTTCGTTGAGTTTGTCGAGGGGTATCAGGCCGGATCGATCCGCCTTGTCGGATACGAGATCAAAGACATCGCAGAACCTGACCCGGACGTCGCGGACAAATATGGCGAGTACTCGCCGTTTCTCGTGCCGGCCGGAACGCTGATGTTGGAGGCCGTGAAGGACGATGGCGTCACTCCGCCCGGTCAGAAACGAATTATGGAGGTCCCCTTAAGCTGGATTCTCATCGTCCGGGAAGGAGACTCCTGGAGCGTTCAGAGCAAAGGATGGGGACCTCTTCACACCGTCGCCTTCTTCGGAAGGCCGAAAGGGATCGACTCGGGTGTGCCGGGACACGGAGGACCGACGGCCATTAGGTATGAAGACGACGCGAGACGATATGAGATTCTGCTTCGCGGGAACTGGGAAGACCGTTCGACACATCCATCGGTGGTGTCCGCGGCCTGCGATGCGAGGACGCATCTGGTCGCTTTCTTCAAGCGGTCCGGCAACGCGTCACTTCCGAATCTGACAATTCAAACCTATGACGTGTCCGGCTATCCCGCCATTCAGAGTGTGATGGATTACGTTGAATTGGCGCGTGCGAGCGGACGAGGGACCGCACTGGATGCGCCTCGGCCGTTCACGCACGACGGCGTAGCCGGGGTGCGTTGGGAGTATGCGTACCGCCTGGGAACCGTAGCGCACCACTCCGTGACGGACTACTACCTGGATGGACGAACGGCAATTCTGGTTTCCTCCGTCAGCGCGCCGGACGACTTCGCGCAAGACAAGGAGGAGGTCATCCCCATGCTCGATTCATTTCGACTGACGACGAAGTGAGCGATGTCGGATGGTCTGAAAGCCCCTGCGGCCAAAACGGTTGCCGGCCACACAGAGTCAACGCACAACCGATCCCGCCACCGCAAGTCTGAAGGCAGTAACTGGCCGCGACGCTCAAACGGACGAACCAGTTGTACGCCCAATACATCAACCGCCGTCACGGGCGCAGCGGGCACCTGTGGCAGGGGCGCTTCTATTCGTGTGCACTCGACACGCACCACTTCTGGACGGCGATGAAATACATCGAGCTCAACCCCGTCCGGGCGAGATTGTGCCGCAAGTCCGGGCGGTAGGTATGGTCCAGTGCGGCTGCGCACCTCGGCGACCAGGCCGCGTCGGATCTCCTCGACCTGCTCAAGTGGCAAGAGCGATGTCACCCGGGCAGTGGCGCCAGGAACTGGCCGAGGGGCTCATGCGGACGGAGGTGGATTTGCTAAGTCTGTGGACCCATACGGGCGGCCGCTGGGCAGCGATATGTTCCTGAGCAAGCTGGAGACCGTGCTGGGCCGTTGTGTCCGCCCCCTGCCCGTCGGCCGCCCCCGAAAGGACCCCACGAATGCGCACCAACGCGAGAAGGAAGGCGCAAAATGTCCCTGGTTACCTGTCCATCGCCTCTGCCGGGACCAACGGGATGTCCGCAGCATCATTCCGACCACGGAACACGGCCGGCCAGCTCGTGACTGTCATGACCTACCGTGTTGCACTTCGCATGTTAATACGCCCGATTCCCGAAGAAGACCTATGGCCAACGTTGGCAGATCGAAACCGTCTTCAGCATGCTCAAACGAAACATGGGCGCGGCCTTGCAAGTGAGAACCTATCACAGTCAGAACCGCGAAATCCGTCTGCGCGTTCTGACCCACAACCTCGCCATCCTCTGGCGTACCCTCTCATGTTCTATACAGAGCAGGAAAGAATTGATTATTGATGGATGATTATTGATGAAAGGTGGGGTTCGTGGCCCGTGACCCGTGGCCCGGGAGGAGACGGCCGGAAGCCGGCCGGGCAACACTTCTACACATCTGCGCTCCAATGGGGCACGTGGCACGAGTCATGGGTCACGGCGCCCGCCCGATTTGTTTGAGGGCCGCGTAGAGGGTTTGCATTTCGGGCAGGGGCAGGGCGTGGCGTTGGCCGCGGCGGAGGGGTTCGCCGATGATGGCCTCGGTCTCCATGGGGTTGCCGCTGCGGCGGTCGAGGTGCATCGACGTGTAGTACGGCTTCATCTTCACCGTCAGGTCCATCATGTGGTCGAGGAAGGCATCGTCGATGTGCAGGCCATCGGCCTGTGCGGCGGCCTGGACCTCCTTCATCAGTCGCCAGGCCCGCTCGTGCAGGTCGGGATTCGCCATGATCTTGTCGACGGTCAGGTCCAGCAACGCCGACAGGCCGTTGAAGGGGACATTCCAGATGAGTTTCTTCCATCGGGCCAGGGCCAGATCGTCGGCGATGGTGCACTCGACGCCGGCGTTCTGCATCATGCCCGCGAACGCGCGCAGCGTGTCATCGGGCGGGCGCTGGAAGTTGCCGGTCTGGAAGAAGCCATAGTCGAGGTGGTGGATCACGCCTGGCGCAGCGCGATTGGAGCACAGGAACGCCAGCCCTCCGGCGATGCGCCGGGCGCCGAACAGCTCGGCCAGACGCTCCTCGTTGCCCAGGCCGTTCTGGGCGGTGAGGACCCGCGTGTCCGGGCCCACCAGCGGAGCGACGAGTTCCTGATAGTGCGTGTTGGCGGTGGTCTTGAGGCCGATGAAGACGAGATCGACGGCGCCGATTTGCTCGGGGCGGCGGTAGCAGTTGACGCTGTCGAGATGGAAATCGCCCTGCCAGCTCTTGACGGTCAGGCCGGAAGAGCGGACGGCGTCGTAGTCCCGCCGCATCAGGAAGTGGACATCGTAGCCCGCGCGGGCCAGGAACGCGCCGTAGAGTCCGGCCATCGCGCCGGCGCCGACAACGGCAATTCGCATCGCTCGACTCCTTATCCGAATCCCGGGTCTGTGCCGAGGGCCGTCCTGTTCATGTCCTTCCGGCGGCCATTGTAGCCGCGTGCCGGCGGGAGATGCCACTGCCGTTTCGCTCGCGGCCGGAGGCCGCACGCGGGTAGAAGCGTAGATGGGTTTGAGCGTAGACGCGGGCAACAACAACGGCGTCAGAGTCGATCGCAGACCGTTTCACACGCATCTACGCCGCTACGCTCCGACGCTTCTACTACGAGTCACGAGCGACGAGGGACGGGCAACGAAGAAGAGCCTGCCGGCCTATGGTGCCGGCAGGCTCGGATGCGGTCTTCTGTGTTAGCGGCCGGGGCGTTGCGGGCGGACGACTTTTGTGCCCTTGATTTCCTGCGTGCCGCGGGAGGTGGTCATCTGGCCGACGAGTTTGCCGTCGCTGATCTTGCCGGCGAAATCCATTTTGAACTCCTCGTCGCCGAAGGGGACGACCATGCCGAAGGTGAGCTTGCCGTCGGCCAGCTCGACCTTCTTGACGGGCATCGTGCCGTACAGGGCGCTCATGTCCGGGTTGACGACGAGCCGCTGCTTGATGTCGCCCCATTCGGTGCTGACGTCGAGCAGCCAAGTGCCGATGGCGGCCGCGCCGAGCCGGGCACCCTGGACCTCGATGTCGCCCATTTCAGACTTGATCGTGCCGGTGAGTGTGTCCCCGTCGATACTGCCGCTGAACGTCGATTCCCACTGGCGGTCCTGCATCTTGCTCTTGCGTTTGAAGCTCAGGGCGCGTCGCTCGTACGAGAAATCGCTGATCTCATGCTCGCCGAACTCGCTCTCCCACTTGGCGGACAGACGGCCTTCCTTGTCGGGAGTGACGACCAGCGTGCCGGTGACGTCGCGGTCGCCGACCTTGTACTTCAATTCCCATCGGCCGGCGGCGGGCGAGACGCGCGGGCTGCGCTGGCCGGTGACGTCTGATTCGCCCTGGTCGTTGGACAGGACGCCGGAGAGCCTGTTCTCCTCGACCGTGCCGCTGAACGTCGAGACAAACTCGTTGTCGCCGAAGCGGGCGACGTGGACGAACCGCAGCGTGTTGTCCTCGAACTTGATGTCCTTCAGGTCGTTCATGCCGAAGGGGCTGATCCACTGCCCGGTCCATTCGCCCTCGGGGCCGGTCCGCGTGAACGAGAGGATGACGTTCATCTCTCGCTCGCCGAAGGGGATCTTGACCTGCCAGTCGCCGAAGATGCCGCGTCCGCCGGGCGGCTGGGCCCACACGGGCACGGTCAGCAGGACTGTCAGCAGGCAGGCATACAGGGTGGCTTGGGAAAACGTTCCGCGTCTCATGCTACGTTCCTCCAAAAAGGGAAAGATTGATTTGTCCCATACATACCCCGCCGGCCGGCGACTGTCAAGAGGCTGTCTGGAGCAATGAGGTGCGAAGAGCTGCGAGACCTGTCGCGACGGGTCGGCGGGATGCTGTCGAACCTCATGAGCCACTTGCAGCAGTCGTACTGCCGCGGCGAAAAGTACGGCCGGTCTGTGCGACATTGGCCTCCAGAGCCTTCAATCGGAGCTGGATAGCTGGAGATCATGAGGCGGGCAGACGGTGGGAACGCCACTGGTTTCATGGAGTTTCCGGAAGCGCCAGACCCGGTCACCGCAGTACCCCATGATACTGCGCAGGTAGAAGACGTTGCTGAGTTGTCGCGCACGCTCCCAGCTCCAGCACACCCACTTTGCTCTTAATGGTTTTCTGCTCGGTGGTCACGTCTGGCCCACCGGTTGCGTCTCGGCAGAGCCCATGCTCCGGCCGACAACTCCAGCATGAGAGAAACCCAACAGAAGCAAGAGATTCAGAAACGCAATCCGGTGAAGCCGGGAATCCTAATCCCCGACTGGCACTAGCCGAGGGGGACAGTCAGGTCCAACCGAGCGGGCAACCAGTCATGCCGTAAGTCGGAATTGCTGCAGAACGGCTGCAATGGCGGTTTCTGAGGCGCCAACGAAGAAGGCCAGCAAGCACAAGTGCTTGCTGGCCCTACACTTACAGAACGAGGCCGAAGGGTCTCGAACCCTCAACCTTCGGATCGACAGTCCGATGCTCTAACCAATTGAGCTACGGCCCCAACCAACAGAAACATCACTATAGCGACCGCGGGGCAGCGCTGTCAAATCTTTTTGCGTAATTCCGCTGAGATTCTGCGGGATGGGCATGCTGCCCCCTGTGGTGAGGTCTTCACGGCCGGCCGGACCGATTTCTGTGCTCCCGGCAGGGGTAAACCGTTGATTTCTAAAACATCTGTTTTAAACTGTTGTATGAAACGTCCGTTTTCAAGGGTGGTGATGTCAGCAAGATAGTGAGTGGCGGGGAACTATGGACGACAAGAGTGTTCAAGATCGATTAATCGAAGCGGCTGAGGTGCTGTTCTGCCAACGGGGTTTCAAGGATACCCCGGTGCGCGAGATCGCCGGTGCGGCCGGCTGCAACGTTGCTTCGATCAACTACTATTTTGGAGGAAAAGACAAGCTCTATGTTGAAGTGTGGCGTCGCCAGCTTACGGTCATGCGAGAGACCCGCATCGCCGGCATTCGCAAGGTGATGTCTGCCGACAAGACGCCCTCTCTGGAACAGCTTCTGAGGTCCTACGCCCAGTCGTTCTTTGAACCGTTGGCCGAAGAGAGAGGACGGACTAATGAACAGGGGCACTGCCGATTTGTGGCACTGATGATCCGAGAGATGATCGATCCGCGTCTGCCTGCCGAGATGTTTGTGACCGAGATGGTATCGCCGGTGATGGCCGTCCTGCGTGAAGCCATTCAGACTGTGTGCCCATGGTTGAAGCCGCCGACCGTTCAGCGTATGATCCTGTCGGTCGTCGGGCAACTCGTGTACGTGGTCGCCGCCCGCAGGATGTTCGATCGATGCGGTTGGGTGGATTTGCCCCGACTGGATTCCGAGGAGATGATCGATCACATCGTCAAGTTCTCAGCCGCAGCGATTCGCGGCTACGAAGAAGGAGAGAGAGAATGAAGGCTCCGGCCGGTCTGGTTCTACGAGCTCTGTTGTATTGCGTGGTCGCTGCGGTGGCGGGCGGCTGCATGGTGGGACCGAAGTATTCCCGGCCCAAGACGCCGGCCGAGACGGCGCCGGCCTTCGTCCATGCCCGGCAGCCGGCCCAGGACGCCGGCGATGGGCAGCAGATGGACCGTTGGTGGGAGCGTTTCGGCGATCCGGTCACCGCTGATCTGGTCCGTCTGGCGCTGGAGAACAACTACGACCTGAAGGCATCCGCCGCGAGGGTGCTCCAGGCTCGGGCGGGCCTATCGGAGGCAAAGGGGAAGCTCTGGCCGGAGATTTCGTACGGCCTGACCCGCAACCGCAGCAAGAGCTACTTCAACTTCGGGGGTGGCGGTGGGGAAGAGGACCCCAACAATCCCTTCCTGTCGATGTTCAGCGGGGGCTTTAGTCCGCTGACGACGACGTGGTCACAGGATATTTCGGTTTCGTACTTGGTGGACTTCTGGGGCATGTTGCGGCGGTCGCAACGTGCGGCGTGGGAGGACCTGCTGGCCTCCGAGGCCAACCGGCAGGCGCTGGCCAATTCCACGATTGCCCTGGTCATCCAGGGACGGATCAACGTGGCCATCGCCCAACGGCGTCTGGCGCTAGCGCGGGCCAACGTGGAGAGTCTCCAGAACACGCTGGAGATCACGGAACGACGGTATCGCCAGGGGTTGGTCGGGCCGGTGGACGTGCGGCTGGCCCGCGCCAATCTGGAAAGCGCCAGGGTGCAGGAGCCGGCGATTGCCTCGGCGCTGGCGGTTTCACGTCATTCATTGGATGTGCTGGTCGGCAGGCGGCCCGGGGTCTCGTCTGCTCTGCCGGAGACCCTGCCCGACCTGCCGGAACTGGAGGCAGTTCCGGTCGGGGTGCCCGGCGCCCTGCTGGATCGGCGTCCCGACGTGCGAGCGGCGGAGTTCGCTCTGCGTGCGGCCAACGAAAGGATCGGCGTCAGTGTCGCACAGCTCTATCCCAACTTGGTCCTGACCGCCAGCTACGGCCGCAGCGCTGACACGTGGGAGGACATCTGGCGGGACTTCTCCGAGACCTATGCCGCCGTGTTCAACCTCGCCCAGCCCATTTTCAAGGGAGGTCAGCTTCGGGCCCAGGTCCGAGCGGCCAAAGCCCGCTACGAGGAGGCAGCTGCGACCTACGGTGGTGTGGTGCTCGACGCGATGCGACAGGTGGAAGACGCCCTGATCAGCGAGCAGTTGCTTCAGCGTCAACTCGAATACAGCTGGCTCCAACTCCAGGAGTCCAAGGCGGCCGAAGACCTGTCTCGGCGGCGGTATGAGCAGGGGGTCGAAAGTCTTCTGACCGTGCTGGAATCGGAACGGTATCGGCGTGCGGCGGAGGAGCAGGTGACTGTCCTCCAGGGACAGATCTGGACCAACCGTGTGAATCTGCACTTGGCGCTCGGCGGTGACTGGGCGGCCGGCGATGATGCGTCATCCCAACTGGTGAAACGATGAGCGGGCAGGCGACAAAGGCCGAAGGGTTGGGGCAGGATCGATGCCGTCACACGGCGCCGAGGTGGACAGGTCTGCTGATGTGGCTTTTTGTGTTCGTTCTGGCCCTGAGTCTGATCGCCGCGGTGCTCTTCTTCAGGTTCCGTAAGCTCGCCGGGCGTGCCGAGTCGGCAGTGACGGCTCCCCCGGTCGAGGTTCGCAAGCTTGTCGCCGCCGATATCCCTGTGATTGTTCAAGGCCCCGGTATCGTTCGACCCAAGGTCGAGGTGGAGGTTATGCCGGAAGTCGCCGGTACGGTGGTGTTCCTCCATTCCGACCTGAAGGCCGGCGGCATCATTCGCGCCAACGAGAAGATTATTCAGATCGACTCCCGCGACTACGAACTGGCGGTGCGCCAGGCCCGGGCAGCTGTGGCAGAAGCGCAAGCTTTGCTGGAACTCGAGAGCGCCGACACGGATCGGGCGCCGGCGCTGCGGGAGCCGAGGATTCAACGGGCCCGCGCGGCACTGGATTCGGCCAGAACGCAGTTGGAGATGGCCGAGCTGAAACTCCAGCGGACGACGATCGCACTGCCGTTCGACGCGATGATCACGAGCGGTGCCTTGAATCTTGGCCAGTACGTAGCGGTGGGACAACCTCTGGTGACGGCCTGTGGGATTGATGCCTTCGAGGTGGAGGTTCTGCTCGAAAGCGACGATCTGGCTTGGTTCGACGCTTTCCCGCCAGTGGCTCCCCTCGATGGAACGGATGGGAATCTCGCCCCGGCCGAGGTGCAGGCGGACCTGGCCGGTGGCAGACACACGTGGTCCGGACATGTCACGCGAACGACAGGACAGGTGGATCGTGTCTCACGGAGGGTCCCCGTCGTGGTGGAGGTTCCCAGACCGCTGGATGGCTCCGAAAGCCGGCCGCCGCTCTTGCCCGGGACCTTCGTCCATGTCCGTATTACCGGAAAGACGCTGCCTCACGCGGTGGCGATTCCGCGCCAGGCCGTTCACGAGCCCAATCGTCTCTGGCTCGTCCGGGACGGCAGGCTTCTCACCCAGTCGGTGGAGATTGTTCGCACCGACGAGGAATATGCCTATGTCACGTCGGGTCTGCCCGACGAGGTGCTGATCGTTACCAGCAAGCCTGACGGGTTGGTGGAAGGGATGGCATGGAGGTGACCATGGAAACCACGGCGAAGTATCAGCCCAACATCCAGATTGCGGCGGATGCTGAGGACCTGGCGTCGCGGACGGTCAACCTGTTTGTTGCGTCTGCCCGCGAGGCGCTGGAATCGAAGGGGGCGTTTTACGTGGCTCTCTCCGGCGGCCGGACTCCCCGGCAGGCCTTCGAGAAACTGGCAGCCAGTCCGGCGGCGCAGGCGTTGCTCTGGCGACAGATCCACGTGTTTTGGGTGGATGAGCGGTACGTTCCTGTCGATTCGCCCCACAGCAATTACCGTTTGGCGGCGGAGGCGTTTCTGAAGAAGGTGCCGATTCCGCCGGACAACATTCACCGGATTCCGACCGAGTACGAGGACATCTCCACGGCCGCGCATTCGTACGAGACGATTCTCCGCAATGCATTCGGGCTCGCCGAGGGCCGCATCCCGCAATTTGACCTGATCGTTCTGGGGATGGGCGCTGACGGACATACGGCGTCGCTCCTGCCGAACTCCTTCGCCCCGTTCGACACCGACGATCTCGCCTGCGTCGTCTATGTTATGGACGGGCGTCTCAATCGAATCACGTTGACACACCCTGTTCTGCGTGCCGCCAACCGCCTGGTTGTTCTTGTCTCGGGGGCGGAGAAGGCCGAGACGCTCCGGGAGGTCCTGACGAGCGAGCCCGATGAAGTCCGTTATCCGATCCACATTCTCTGGCCGGTGCTGCACAAGGTCGTGTGGTTCGTGGACCGCGCCGCTGCAAGCGCCATCTGACGGTTCCCAGTCGTCGGCGCCGCAGGGGAGGGTCACTCGGGGATGATCAGCTTGGTTCCGGGACGGATCTTGTTGGCATCCTTGATGGTCTGCTCGTTTGCCGCAAGGATCTTCTGCCATCGACTGGCGGTCCCGTAGTACTGCTGCGATATGGAGGAGAGGGTCTCGTCCTTTTGGACGATGTGGAATCGGGTGGTGGTGATCTTCTGGTCCCTTTCGTGGCTTGTCAGGTCGCCCAGCGGGGTGGGCGTCTGCGGCGACGGGGTGTTGACCGGCGCCGCCGAAGGTGGGGATTTGACGGGTTCTGCGACCGGCGAGGTCTCCTCAACCTGCGTCTGTCTTGTCGCAGCCACCGATGGAGCCGGGCGGCTCGGCTCGGAGAAAAGAGAATCCGTTTGCGGGCGACTCTCCTGCGAATCGGCGGCCGAAGGACTGAACATCCGCGCCTGCGTGGTCAGGGTCGGCCGCGTCACCACCCAGAGCAGGATAACGCCCGCCAGGACCACGCCACAAATCATTCCGATCTTGAAATCTCTGTCCACTTCACAGACCAAGCTGCGAACCGGGCTTCTGCCCGCGAGAGGGTTAGTGTATCCAACCGGGTGTCGGAGGGGCCTGCTCCGGCCCCACCGCAGCCCGCACGTTCGGTGTCCTATTTGGCCTGTTGCCGGTCCTTGGCGATCAGCAGCAGGGGAGCGGCAACGGCGATCGAGGAATATGTTCCGACAATCAGGCCGACGAGAATGACGTAGTTGAAGCCCCGCAGGCCGGAACCGCCGAAGACGTACATCACAAACACGACGAACAACGTTGTCACGCCGGTAATGATGGTTCGCGACAAGGTCTCATTGATGCTGTTGGTGACCGTCTGCGGTGTGAGCTGGGCCTTGTGCCGATTCTCGCGGATGCGGTCGAAGACAACAATGGTGTCGTTCAACGAGTAACCCAGCAGCGTCAGGACGGCGGCAATCAGAGTGCCGTTGATGCGGAAGTCACCGATCAGCAGAGCCGGCCCGATGGTGGTCTGGGCCAGGAAGGCGGAGATGGCGATGGCGCCCACCGCAATGGAGACGTCGTGGAACAGGCAGGCGATGGCCGCCAGTCCGAACCGCAGACTGCCGAACCGCAGCCAGATGTAGCCGACGATGGCGGCCAGGGACAGGACGATGGAAATCAAGGACCGGGTCTTGGCCTCCGAGCCCACAAACGGATCGATCTGGGTGACGCGAGGAAGTGTCGTTTCCCTCTGGGTGGCCAGCAGGACGCGGCTTCTCTCGTTGTTGACGAACCGTTCCCATTCCTGCTCGGTGAGGGTCCGCAGCCCGGCCTCGGGCTCGACGCTCACGAAGGTGAACGCGCTGACCGGCTGATTCGGATCGATACTCTTGAGTCCGGGACCGTAGACGGCGTACGGATACCAGGCCAGGTCCTGCGTGTCGAGCCGGAAACGAAGCTCCTGAATGCGCTGGCGAATCTCGGCCAGCGTCGCCGGGGTCTGGAGCGTCGTCTCCAGACGGATACCGCCGATGTAGTCGGCCAGTTCCGGATAGGTGTCGACGACGTCCTCGGTGACCTTCTCGGCGGAGGTGATCGCGGGATGGAGGTTCTGCTGGATCTCCAACTGACCCTGGAAGGCCTGCCGGATGGCGTCAGTGACGACCTCTTCGACTTCGGGCTCGCCGACTGTTGCCTGGGGGAACGCCTGGGTCAGCACTTCCTGAATCAGTGCGGGATTGACCCGGCTGGTGGAGACGACGTAGGACTGATCTCCGACCGGCGCCAGCTCGAACAGGCCCATCCGCCGGTTGAGATTGGACTCGGCCTTGCGGATCTCGGCGGTGGCCACATCGATCGCCGGCCGGTTGCTGCTGAATGCTACCGTCGTCCGCAGCTTATTGATCGCGGTCGTGGTGATTTCATACTGGCGGTAGGTCTTCTCCCCCTCGGGCGTCTGGCCGATTGGTTCGCCGATGCTGTAAACCGTGGCGACCTGGAGATCGCGATTGTTCAACTGCACGCCGATCTGCTGGATGCGCTCTTCGACCTGTTGGCGCGTGAGCGACACGCCTGCCCGCAGGTCCATCTGCACGCTCGTACCACCGGTGAACTCGATGTCGTATTTCGACTTGCCGCGGGCGAAGAACAGAACCAGCCCGCAGATTACCAGGAGGCCGGAGACGGTGTAGAAGACGTTCCTCATACCCATCCAGTTGATGTTGGGCACGCTGATCAGACGCAGCATGACCAGACGCTCCTTGAGGATCCGCTTGGATACGAGCAGATCAAGAATCACGCGCGTTACGAAGATCGCGGTGAACATGCTTGACGCGATGCCGAGCATGAGCACGATGGCGAAGCCTTTGATGTCCTCCGAGGCCACATAGTAGAGAATGGCCGCCGTGAGAATCGTCGTGAGGTTGGAGTCGAAGATGGCGGAAAACGCTCGTGCGTAGCCGTTGCGAATCGCGGTCGTCAGGCCGACGCCTTTGGCCTGTTCCTCCCGGATGCGTTCGAAGATCAGCACGTTGGCGTCGACGCTCATGCCGATGGTCAGGATCAGACCGGCAATGCCGGGCAGAGTGAAGGTCGCGCGCAGCCCGGCCATGATGGCCAGAACGAACAGAATGTTCAGCAGCAGCGCCACGTCTGCGATCGAACCGCCGACCATGTAGTAAACCAGCATGAAGCACGCGACCACCACCAGACCGATGATGCCCGATCGGATGCCCTTCTGGAGGTTGTCGGCGCCGACGGACGGACCGATGACGCGTTCCGAGATGGGCTGCTCGATCAGACGGGCCGGCAGAGAACCGGCGTTGAGCTTGTTGACCATGTCCGTGATCTGGGTCGCGGTGAAGCTGCCCGTGATGATGCCCTCGCTGCCGATGGGGCCCTCCGGATTGATCTCGGGCGCGGAGATGGCGATGCCGTCGAGCAGAATACACAAGGGCCGTCCGGGATTCTCTCGCGTGACGTTGTAGAACAGGGCGCCGCCCTTGTCATCCAGGCGGAAACCGATGGCTCTGCGGCCCATGTTGTCGGATGACGGGAAGGCCTTCTCGAGCTTCCAGCCGCGTCCGCCCGTCGGACGGAGGATGGCCTCGTTCGGTCGGTTGCTGGCCAGGACATAATCTTTGTCGCCGAACCTGCCGAAGATCGCATTGCGGGCGCCGAACTCGCGGGCGTCCTCAATCTCACACCAGACGTACTGGCTGTCGGAGGCAGACTTGGGGCCCTTTTCCGTCAGTGTCTGGATGTACCGCTCGATTTCCGCCTCGCTCAGCTCGGTGCGTCCCCGGGTCGGCAGGATGCGCCATTCGAGGATGCCGGCGCCTTTGAGCATGCGCTGGAGGTCTTTGGGATCGTCGAGCTGGCCGCGGTAGGGCCGGTACTTGTCGTAGGCCGCCACGAGGCGGTCGATCGCCGCAACACGATCCGGGAAGGTCGCCTTGAGCTGCTCGATCCTCCTGGTCCGGTCCGCCGACTTCTGATCCATTTCCAGGACGTACGTGATCTGGTCGATGGTCAGATTCAGTTGGTCGAGCTTGCGTTTGGCGGCCTCGTACCGGTCGTTCAGGCCTGACTCGGCCGTAAGTTGGTTGAGCACGCTGACCAACTCCTTGTACGTCGTGACATACTCGGTCAGCGGCGCGACCTGCTCCTCGGAACCGGAAAAATCCTTCAGGGTGTTCGCCAGTTCGCTGGCGGTCAGCTTGGCCCAGTCGCCACGGTTGGCCTCGACCCGGTCCACCGCCACCCCCGCGTCGCGGAGGCTTTTCTTGAGATCATCGAGCTTCTGATAAAGGGCGTCGCGCTTGTCCTGGGCCTGTCGGCGGGCATCATACGTCAAAACGAGTGTATCCAGGATGGTCGTACGGTTCGGATCGCCCTGCGCAAAGCGGGCTAGCGTTTCGGCGCGTTCGGCTGCCGGCTCTTGCAGCGAACGCATGATGGTCGCGGGGTTGATGTTCCTGGCCAGGAGATCGTTCAAGGCGGCCTCGTACGCCTGGCGCAACTGCTGCGTGGTTTTGCTGGCCAAGGGCATCTGGATTTCGAAGCGTGTGTTGCCCAGGGGCCGCCAGACGAGATTCTGGATGTTGGCCGGGTCGATGCGCCGGCGCAGCACCGCGATCATCCGCTGGGCAAGGTCTGTTTCCTCACTGGCGGTCAGGCCCTCCGTGTTGATCGCATAGATCAAGCTGGTTCCCCCGGCCAGATCGATGCCGGGCTTGAGCTTCTTGTCGGGGGGGTACAGGCCCACCACCGCCAGCGCCACCAGAATGAGGATCAGGACAATCTTCGGTACCAGATTCTTGTTCATAGCGTTTCCCTGTTAGGTTCTCTCCTGAGTCAATCTCTCTTCGGCCATCTGCGCGAGGCGCTTAATCCTTCCCCTCCTGGGAGAGATTCTTGCCGATCGCGGAGGTGCTGACTCGTATCTTGGTGTTGTTCGATTCGTCAATCTTGAGCACGACCTCGTCGCCTTTGACCTCCACGACCGTTCCGAAGATTCCCCCGATGGTCCGGACCCGGTCATTCTTGCTGAGCGACTGCACCATCTGCTTGTGTTTCTGCTGCTGTTTGCGAGGCCCCCGCATCAGGAACAGGTACATGACCACGAAGATGAGGATTAGAGGCAGGAACTGCATTAGCGGCGAGACCTGCTTCGTTGGGGCCGGCGCCGTCGAGTCTCCGCCGGGGTCCCGCGCGACGGTGGTGCCCCCGTCGCCGCCGGTCACGGGCTCCGAACTGATTCGCGACGGTGCTTGATTGCCGTCTGCCTGTGCTATGACCCACACGTTTGCCATGATGACATCCTTTCTAAGGCCTTGGGTATATTCGCGATAGCGTATACAGTGAGGACAGAATTGTCAAATTCAAATGGGATTCGTCGGTCGAAAACCCTTCGAGTGGCAGAGCTTATCGGACGCCCTCGCCTTGGGCCAACTGGGCGGCGGCCCAGCGTTCGAACCCGCCCTCCTCAATCCGGCTGCGAATCTCGGACATCAGTCGCTGATAAAACCTCAGATTATGCAGGGACAGCAGGATGGGACCGAGCATCTCGCCGCAGTTGAAAAAGTGCCGGATCGCTCCTCGTGTGAAGTGCCGACACGCGTAGCAGTCACAGCCGGCCTCGATCGGTTCACCGGAGTCGATATGGACGCTGTTGCGGAATCGCAGGGGACCCCGACGGGTGAAAGCGAAGGCATTGCGTCCATTGCGGGTCGGCAGGACGCAGTCGAACATGTCCACGCCGGCCCGGACCGCCGCGATGATGTCGGTGGGCATCCCGACACCCATCAAATAGCGGGGATGCTCGGCCGGCAGCAGGGCGGTGGTGTGCTCCACGGTGCGAACCATGTGTTCGTGGCCTTCTCCAACGCTGAGGCCCCCGATGGCATATCCGTCAAAACCGATACGAACGATTTCCTCGGCACAGTGGCTGCGCAGAGCCGGATCGATTCCTCCCTGGACGATGCCGAAGAGCAGTTGCCCGTCGCGTGCGTGGGCGTCTTTGCACCGGCGGGCCCAGGCGATGGTTCGGTCCACAGCCCTTCGGACCTGTTCGGGCGGGGCCGGGAAGGGGGTGCATTCGTCGAAACACATGATGACATCGGCGCCGAGCCGATTCTGGATTTCGGTGGCGGTCTCGGCGTTCAGATGGACGCGGGCGCCATCGACGTGGCTGGCGAACTCGACGCCTTCGTCGTCGATCCGGGTCAGGGCACTGAGGGAGAAGACCTGGTAACCTCCGCTGTCGGTCAATATCGGGCGATTCCAGGCCATGAAGCGATGGAGTCCTCCGAGCCTCTCGACGACCTGTGCCCCGGGGCGAAGCATGAGATGGTAGGTGTTGGCCAGGAGGATTTCGGTGCCGGTAGCCTCGATCTGGTCCGGCGTGACGCCTTTGATGGTTCCGGCGGTGCCGACCGGCATGAACGCCGGGGTCTGGACGGACCCGTGGGCCGTGTGCAGGACGCCGCGCCGCGCGCCGCAGTGAGGGTCGGTTGCGATGGTCTCGAAATGCTGCATGTGGAATTCATCCGTTTGCGGCACGGCGATCGGTCCGTTCGGTCCTGTCCGACCTGCAGGACTGATAAGACCCGCCGGACCTGTGCTTCAATAAAGGCTCGCGATCGCTGAGCCGGGATAGTAATGTTGCAGGATCTGCTCGGCGGTCCTGCCCAGCCGGGCCATTCCTTCGGCGCCGCACTGGCACATGCCGACCCCGTGGCCCCATCCGCGTCCGGAGAGGAAGGCCCAGCCGTTGCCCCACGGAACGACGTGACAGATCGTGCTTTGGATCTTCCGCCCGCTCGGATCGAGGGCCAGGCGGAGGTCTTCGGCACGCAGGCTGTCCGTCTGGCCCGTCGAGCCAGTCAGGCGGATTCGGGTCAATCGGGAGAACTGGCCGTAGTCGCTCTTCTCCATCGCGACGATGCCGGTGATCTCGCCAAGCCTTTCCAGATTCGGATACCGCGCGATCAGGCGGTTTGTGACCGTGGTCTTGTCGAACTGGGCCATCGGCCAGAAGAACAGTCCCATCTTCGCGACCTCTTTGCAGTACGGGCAGGGGACTGCCTTCAGAGGTCCGAAGGCCTCCCCGAAGACGTGTTCGGAGTCTTCGGTGTGTCCGCCGCATATCGCGCTGAAGTAGGCTGGGAACAGTTCGGTCCGCCCGGTACGCGGGTCTTTGGTCACCAGGACTTTCCCGTACGTGGCGTTCACAGCACTCCAGACCTGCGCCGATTCGGCGCCGACGCCGCCATAGACCTGGGTAGCCTGCGTGCTGCTGACGTCCCAATCGCGGTTTGCTCCGAAACGCTTCTTCGTGTAAAGGCAGTAGGTCCTGGCGGCGATGGTCTGGGCCCGGAGGGCCTGCGGTTCCCAGTAGCTCGGCATCTCCGCGCCGATGACGCCGGCCAGATACGGCTCCAGCGGCACGAAGTTGACCGCCCGGAACGTCCGGCCGTCTGCGTTGAGAATGAGCTGGAGTCGGCCGCGGTAGCTCTGCTGGTTCAGGGTGAACACATGGGGCCGCTCGGTGCTGATGACCACTCTGTCGCTCGGCTGAACCGCTGTGCCCACCACGATCTGTCCGTTGGAAAGCGTTACCTTGACGGGTCCTTCGAGCGAGGAACTCATCACGCCAACCGGGACCGCCGCAGAGGAATCGTGATGGCCCACGTGCAGGACCGACGCCGACGTCACCGTGCATTCTGTGGCGTCGGACAGAAGAAGGACGCGCACCCAGAACTGCGACTCAACGTCCATCTGCGGCGTGGGCCGGACGATTTCCCGCCGACCACAGCCCCACAGGAGGACCATCGGACCGAGCAATGCCGCCAGGGCCGCTTTGCCGCACTTGCGGCGCGCCGCGGCAGAAAACCTCCCCAAGAAGACCCGGTTCGATAATGGCTGGTTACACGACCGCACAGACATCCGGCATAGGCGGGCTGGCTACTCGAGGCTTCGCAGCGACAGGCCCAGACCCGACAGGGCTCTCTTGATCTCGTTCAGACTGGTGACGCCGAAGTTCTTGCAGCCGAGAAGCTCGGCCTCGGTCGTCCGCGTCAGTTCGCCGACGGTGTGGATGTTGAGCTTCTGGAGGCACTTGCGAGCCCGCACCGACAGTTGCAGGTCGTCTGTCGATTTGTTCATCAGCCCCTGGTCTTCGGAGGTGCTCGGGCCGGCCAACTCTCCCGAGGCCAGGCTCTTGTCCTCCAGGGCCATGCCCAGGCGAAGCCCCTTGCTTTCAAGAATCGCCTTGATCTCGCGAAGAGATGTTTCGCCGAAGTTCTTATAGGACAGCAACTCGGCCTCGGTGATATTCAGCAGGTCGCCCAGTGTGCGGATGTTCATCTTTCTCAAACAATTCCGGCTGCGGACGGACAGCTCAAAGTCGGAGATGGGCGTTTCGAGGATCTGGTTCTTCCGACTTCTCTTCTTCTCTCGCTCCTCGTCATAGTACATGGTCTTGGAGCTTTCGACGTCCTTCTTGAACAGCAGGGCGCGCGGATGGTTGGGATGACACTCCAGAACCTTGTCGATGCAAAGGGAGGCCTTGTCGAACTCCCCGCGGTCCTCGTACAGCACAGCCAGATTCAGCAGGGCGCTGACGTAGGCCGGCGCGCAGGCAATGGCCTGCTTGTAGTAGTCAATCGCGGCCGATTCGTAGCCGGACAGATCGTGGCGATATGCCAGGTGAAACAGGGCCCGGTGATGGTCCGGGGCGAGCTCCAGAACAGTCTTGTAATTCTGCACGGCTTTGTCGTATTCGCCCAGGGTCTCCTGGAGACGACCGAGTTGGTAGTGGTACTCGGCACTGACATTCTCGAAATTCTTACACCCGTCAAGCTCTCGGGCCGCCGCGTCCAGGTCGCGCCCCTCGCGGTAGGTCGCCGCCTTCTCCAGGTTGACGTTCAACGGGTCGGCCCCGAAATCCAGGGCGCGTTGCAGACAGTTGATCGCCTCGGCGTACCGTTTTCGCCTGCGGAACGCGTACGCCAGATAGGTGAACTTCTCCAGGCAGTCTTTGGCCTTCTGGAGTTTTTCGATGGCTTCGACGTGCCTGCCGAGCATGAACAGGCCGATCCCCGTTGCCAGGTTCGCTTCCGCCGAGGTCTTGCCGCATTCGGCCGCGATTTGCTCGGCAAATCGGGTGCGATTAGACTCGTTGGAGTTGACGATGCGCGACAGCGTATGCAACTCCTTCATCGACGGCAGTTGCGCGGCAAAGAGGTTGATCTCCAGTCCGGCGGTTTGCTCCATGGATATCGTCTCCCAAAAAGGATCTATTCACGTCGGTCCTATGTCGACCCCTGACACGAACAAACCAGTATTATAGGCTGGCTGCCCCCCTTTGCAACAGCTTTTTGCAGGGTGCGTCGACTGGGGGGGTGCACTGCGTGTTTGTAGGTAGGTTCCTGGGGAGGCCAGGAAAGGGGGCTGTCATCTCGAAGAGCGTGGCGGATGTCATTTCGACGAAGGGCTTGCCCTGAGCGAAGTCGAATGGGGCGAAGCCCGCACGGAGAAATCTGGCCGAGGATAAGGCCATAGCCCGTTCGCAGCCAGATTCCTCCACTCCGCTGCGCTCCGGTCGGAATGACAAAGTCGACTGCGACCCCCCGTGCCGGTCTACCTACAAACATCAAGTGCACCCGTCGACTGGTCGACTGGGCTACCGGCGACGACAGGGGCACGAACCTGAGGCCTGCGTCGGCATTGGTACAGGCCCCCGGTCATATCGACATGGTGATGCGGGTCTTCAGACCCCCGCCGGAGGCGAGACGATATCGCCGGTTCATCGATCCTGGCGGCCGCCGGCCTTCCTCCACCGTTGTCGATGCACCCTCGGTCCGCGTGCATTGAAGACAAGAGCGTGGCTTCGGCCGGTGAGGACCGAAGCCACGCTGCATTGCTGTCGATGGGACGGTGCCGCTTGCCTGACTGCCCGCAAGGGCGAGCGATCGTTTGCCCCTACTGTGTTGCGGCCGGCCGGCCGTAGCCGATGTCGTCGATGTAGACGGTGCCGGTGCCTCCCGCGGCAGGAGCACCGCGGTCACCGACGCCGATGTACATCTTCGTGACCCGGCTCAGGTTCACGCCGCTCAGGTCGCTGTACGGAATCTGCCACTGGTTCCAGCCCGTCTTCGTCGTCGCGGCCGGGTCCGGGTTCTTCACGACCTTGATCTTGCCGGCGGCGTCCTCCACGGCGACGTACAGGCCCGCGGATGCATTGCCTACCGGCTGCGTCGCGCCGATGCCGACGGCCTGCCATTGCCCGCTGACGTTTCCCGTGGTCGAGATGCTGGAGAACTGGGCGCTGGTCGGAATGGTGGCACTGTGACTGGTCAAGGCCAGCCCGATGTAGACGTTGGCGGCCATCTGAATCTCCAGCGCCGGACTGACGGTGATGTCCACCCAACTTGTCCCGTCGGCCGAATGCTGTGCGGTGAACGTGTTGTTCGTACGCGTCAGTTTGACCCAGTACGGCGCTGCCAGGCCGGCCGCGTCGGTATTGGCACTGGCCTGACCGGCGACCGGGCGCCGCTGGAAGCTGATGCCGTGGTCCGGCGTCACCGCCACAAAAGCGTGCTTCGAGCCAGCTTCGAGCGTCTCGCGAATCATCACACCCGCCTTGGCCCACTCGTTGCTGCGTTCCAGGCTGTCGACGCGGGCGATGATCGAGCCGTTGCCACTGAGGCTCTTGTATGCGAAGCGGAACTGGTCGGCCGTATCCCAGATGTCCGTCCCGATCGCGCTCATGACGATGCCCTGGGCACTTTCGACGAAGGCCGGCGCGTTGCCTCGGAAGTAGAGCACCAGCGTGTTCGCCCCGTGCGCCGTCCAGTCCTGGGCCGTGCCGAAGTCACGCTCCGTCTCGGAGTACCAGGGCGGGGTGGTGTTGTCATACTGCAACGGCATGGACTGCTTGCCGGTGTTGACGATCGTCTTCTCGGCGAACGGCGCACTGAGGTAGCCGACCGTCGAGCCGGTATCGTTGATCCATCCATCGATCCACGTGTCGAAGATCGCTTCGCCCGCATCGACGTTGTCGGTGTAGGTCTCGAACCCGTCGATCACGGCATACTCTTTCGTCGCAAAGCTCCAGAGATTCCCTTCCCATGCGCTGACGGCCTCGGCCTGGTTGACCTCGACGACCTTCCAGAAGTAGACGCTTCCGAATTCCAGGTTTGCGGGGGCGAGGCTCGGCTGGGCGACGGTGCCGGCCAGCGTCAGCGACTGCTCATCGGAGCCGAGGTAGACCTCATGGGAGACAGCCTCTCGTCCGGTCTGCCATCTCAGGACGGCGTCGGGGTCCACGCCGATGGCGCCGTCGGCCGGCTGCGGCTTCTGCGCGTAGACGGGAATCTGCAGGAACCGCACTTCGCTCAGGCCGTACTGGCCCATGACGCCCCAGCCGCTATTGACGGTCAGGCGGACGTACTTGGCGGCGACGCCACCGAAATCCACCGTTGTGTTGGCTGCGTAGGTGGCCTTCGCGGTGGCCCGGGCGAATTCGAAATCCCCCAGAGCCGTCCAGTCGGCGCCGTTCTCAGAGTACTCGATGGTGACGTTCTTGAGGCCGAACCCGAGAATCAGCTCGAACTGCACGTTGTAGTTCCAGACCTGCATCTGATAGAGCTTCTCGACTCGCGGGAATTCGTACCGGATCCAGGTGGCCTCGCCGACCGCCGGTGTGGCCAGCCACATGTCCTTGGCCGCGATCGAGTGTTGATCCTGGGCGTTCAGTCCGGAGCCGTTGATCGTATTCTCGATGGGGCTGTCTTCCTCGCTGGCGGCATTGGTCGTTGCGATGATGTTCTGGACAGGGTAGGCGAAGGACTCCGCGGTGAAGGTCCAGACGTCTCCCTTATGGATCGAGTTGTCCGGCGGCGCATTGACTTCGTCGATTCGCCAGTAGTACGTCTGATCGAATTCGAGGCGTCCGGGCGGATCGAACGTTGCCGCGCTCTGGCCCTGGCTGAGCAGCACGCCCAGCGGATTGGCCCGACTGGCATTGCTGACATCGTCGAACACCGTGCCGAAGTAGACGTCATGCGTGTTGGCAAACTCGCCGGGCGACCATTCCAGAATCACCTCTCGCGAGACGTCTATGTCGCCATCCGCGGGGCTCGGGGCGGAGGCCTTCTCGCTGCTGCCCTTGACGAGAATGGCGGTCCCCCAGGAGGCGGGGATCTGCCAGTCGGCGTTGCTGCCCGAGAAGGTCGAGACCTGGGCCTCACGGCTGTCGCCGCCGTCATCGTCGTCGTTGATGAAAACGTCGATACCGATGAGATCCCCCATGGCGGGCGCCGAGCCCTGGAGCGACTGCCACGGGAGCTTCATCTCGATGCGATAGCCGGTGTCTGTGTTGACCTGGGCGTGTTCGACCCCGTCCAGACTGGTGTTGGTGCCCTGGACGTCCGTGGCGGTCCAGCCGAAGGTGTACTGGCGGTCGTCACCCGACAACGGCGAACCCGGGCCTTTCGTGTTGCCTCCGTCGAAATAGAATTCCACGCTGTCGTCCAGATACGCGCTTCCGGAATTGTTCTGGAGAGAGTCATCGTTGACATCCACGATCACGTAGATGTACAGCCCGTCCCACATGGCGCGCCAACTGCCCGAACAGTCCGCGGGCGAAGAGACGGTGCCGTCGATGGTGGTCTTGATGTACTGCGTTGCGGCGATCGACCAGATCGGGTCGACCTCCCCGTCCAGGACAGGGGGCTTGATGACCGAGGGGATTTCCATGTCATAATCCTGCGCCGCCGCCGACCCGACCAGGCCCAGAATCAAGACCAACAGACACATGGTTCTTCCGCGCATACTTGTCCTCCTTTCAATCAGCCTATGGCATTGCATGGTGCTGCATTCATCTCTGATCGAGTTGTCAGGCCCACGAGGGGGCAGGGTACGTGCCGCGGCACCTCCTTTCCGAAAAAACGACAGGCGAAATCATGAAATGACGGATCACTCTTGGGAGTGGATATACACTCAGCCCGTCCCCCCTTGTGCCATGTGTGCAACGCAACACACTGCATAAGGGCCTCCGAGTTCGATGCGCTGCAGGGTGGCTCGCTTCACACCCGCACGACGGCCTCAAGAACCCACACATCCGTACATTCTTTATACCAGATGGAGCTCTGGCAAGCAACACGGTTTTGCGTCAAATCCGTGGCCGGCGGCAGGTTGCAGCCGCCGGATCCCGTCGCCGCAGCGGAATCGGCTGGCCGAAGGGGTTGGCCCCTGTGCCAGGGGCGGGGCGGCCCAACGGCGGTCCTGTGCCGCCGTGCAGGCCCGGATCAGTATCGGATGCGCCCGATGTGGTCAAAGGTGGATCGCACGATCAGCGCCACCCAGTCCTTGTCGGTGTCCAGCGCCGGCTGCCCGATATTCACGAGGCCCGGGCCGGAGGTCATCGCCAGCGTCCCAACCTGGAGCGGGCCGCCTTCGCGAGGGTTGAACCATCGGATGCGGAAGGCCCCCGTCGCGGTCCCGAGGTCCAGGTCGGTCGTTCCGCCCGAGGGCAGATAGATGGCATACACCGTTCCGGGCTCGGCGAAGCAGTAATCGTCTTCGGCCGAGGTCAACTCGTCGTGATGGACCATTCTTGCGAAGGGAAGGTCTCGGATGAACTCCACGGCGTAGCGCGTCAGGTTCCACATGTGCTCGCGGCTGCGCCAGCTCTCGCAGTTCAGGTCGTTGTGCGCGAACTGATAGCCGAAATACCATTCGACGCCCGCGCCGCCGGCCATGAGGTTGGCCCACAGGTGCTTCTTGCGTACCTCGTCGTGGGCGTAATCGTCGTTGTCGGGCTTGACTCCCATGTGGGCCGGACCGATCTCGTCCAGACAGACGAACCACTGCCGTCCGGCCTCCTTCGAGGCATCGAGCCACTTGAGCGTCTGTGCATGCGTGTCGTTGGTCTGGAGCGAAGGCCCCTCGAAGTCGGGGAAGCCCAGCAGCGGCGTGTAGACCTCGTCATACTTTCCCGGATAGGTGTGGCAGACGATCGGATGATCGTACGGGTCGATGTCCCGGATGTACTTGCAGAAGGCCTTCCGCTGGGCGTCGGTGTTCGTGTTCTCCTCGCCCAGATTCCAGACCAGCGCCAGATGATGGCCGAACCGGGCGATCAGCTCGCGGTAGTAGAGCTTCCGCTGCGGGCCCAGTTCGCCTGCGTCCAGAGCCTGATCGTTCTCCGTCTCCTGCGTGACGACGTGGAGCATGAGGCCGAGCCGGTCCATGTGCGAGAACACGATGTCCCATTGATCGAGCTTGCTGCAATCGAAGCGCATCTTGTCGCCCGGGACAACCCACGGCCACACGTCTTTGCCGTCGCCGCCGTCGACGTTGTAGGTGAGGAAGTAGACGCTGTTCATGCCTTTGGAGGCGAGGTAGTTCAAGGCGCCGATGATGGCCTTGCCCTTGCCGTCCTTCCAGGTCGGGTCGCCCTCACGCCAGTCCTGCACGTGCGGCTCGTAACGGTGGATGAACTCGGGGCCGGTCGCTTCGCCTTCCCGCCGCAGTTCCTCGGTGTCGTAGGTGTCGTCGAAGTCGGCATAGGCCAGGAAGTTCTCCGGGCTGTCGGCTCCGGCCTTGATGAAATACTCACCCGTCTGCGCAAATTGCAGGTAGCGCGCTCCGGTGTATCGCAGCAGGCCCTTGGCCCGCAGGTCGGGGGCGAGCTTGTCGCTGGCGTTGACGACAAACGTACCCGTGACGCCGTCGAACGCGGCGGGGGTCCCAACGTTCGGGTCGGTCATCAGGGCCACCGCCGGACCGGTGCGGAACGACACGGTGTAGGTCCACAGACCAACCTCGTCAGGGACGAAGTGAACGCGCCACCGGTTGCCGCTGTTGGCGCCGGTATTGGCGGCGTCGCCGTCGGCGGCGTAGTAACCCGGCACGACGTACCGCCGGTCCCATCGGGAGAATGTCACATTCAGACGGTAATCGAGAAAGGGATTGGGATCGGCGATCTCGTTGGTCTGGGGCCCTTCGAAGGTCAGCGTGACGGCGTGCCATTGCATCAGGGGACCGGCCACGACCGCGGCGACCCGGGGCGCGTGCGTGGCGCATCCGCAGGCGAGCATCAGCCAGAACAGGACCAGCAGAATCGGCCCATGTCGCTTCATATCGAGGCTCCTTTTCGGATCAACCATTCTCAATCGTCCCGGTATGTTAAGGGTCGTCTGGAAGCCTTGGCAATAGAATTCTGCCCCGCTGGTGATGTGCCCGTAAGCGCATACCCGCCGCAGGCGGGCCAGTCAGATCAACAGTCCGCCCAAGGCGGACCACTGCAAACGGTTGCTTCGCCGTGTCCCGAAAGCAGGGAAGCGGACAACGGAGCCTTGATGAGCGCGACGAACACGTCCTGGACGACGTCCTCCGCCCACGTCGTCTCATTGGACAGCGAAACCGCCAGCCGGAGCAGATCATCTCTTTACTTGCCATAGATGCGGCATAGCGCGTCGCGGCTTCCCTGCTTCAGCCGCCAAGCGAGATAACGGTCTTCCAGCACGGCGCCGAGCCTCCGAATCCCGACGGCCAATAGGGATCGATCCACGTTCGCCTGTATAACACCCGCCCGACCGGTTTTGCTCATTCGAAATGAGATTGCTCACCCCATCGAGTCGGCGGTCAGCGCCTGCGCATGAAAAAGGCCGGACCACAACGGTCCGGCCCGGGGAGAACACGTCAATCGGTGGGGCAATTGGTCGTCTGTTGCTGGAACGCCTCGGGGTCGAAGAAAGACGCGTCCTTTTCGTCGGCGTAGTTGAAGAGAAAGTCGCCGCATTCGTCATTTCTCGGATCGAGAAAACGCATGCGCACCGGCAGACTACTCTGGCGCAGTGCCCAGATCAGCAGGTGTTCTGGAGTGGAATCGGCCCTGGCCTCGAAGATGACCTTCTCCCGCGAGACGGCCTCCGCAGAACCGACTTGCCGTGGGGGACTGCGGGCGAGATTCTCCCTATGGCTTCGGCGTGCCCTGCGAGCAGATCACTTCGGTCCCGTCGCGGAGGGTGTAGCGCGTACGCGGGAAGACGAACACCTTGCCGTTGATCTCTTCTTCATAGCTGTCCAGGTCCTCGCCGGCACCCTGTTCGATTAACGCCTTCAGTTCATCCCAATCGACGTCGGTCAGGCTGGTTTTGCCTCCCACGGGCGTGCCTTCGGCGTACGTTACGATGGTGCCGTCGGCGAGCGTGAAGCGATAGGTCTCGAAGGTGAAGGTTTTGCCGTACATCTGCCTCTGGGACGTGCCGAGCGATTCACCTTGTCCGAGGGTCTTCAGACGTGACACTTCGGTGATTTGTTCCGGCGACGGGATCTTCGTCGCCGGAGGCAGTTCCGGATCGCCTTCCCCCATGCCGATCTCCCGCCCGTCGGCCAGCACGTAGCGGCACATCAGAACGCGGAAGGTCTGGCCGTCCAGGTCGTACTCGGTCACTTGGGTCACCTCGCGCCGGCCCTGCTCGCGCAGGCGCGCCACTTCCGCAAAATCGTTCTCCCTCTGCGTGGGTGTCTGCGGCCTGTCCACGTTCGGGGCATTCTCGCCGATTGTGATGGTGCGGCCGTCTGCCAGCGTGTACTTGACCTGGTACCCTCGGGTGAAGTGACCGTTGACCTGGGTGTCGAAGACTCCCACCAATTCTCCAAGGCCCTGGGCTCGCAGGCGGGCAATCTCCTCCAAGTCGCTCTGCATCTGTTCGACGTTCACCTCCTCGGAGTCACGCCCACCCATCACCACCGAACTGCCGCCGGCGACGCCGACGCCCTCGGTGTGGCCATTGGCGTCCTGGCTGGTCCGTTCGTAAACCGTCTTGGGTTCCGACTCGAAATGGTATCTGCCCTTGGTGTCCCGGCCTACAAAATGGTACCGATACACTCTCACGCCGATGGTTGCGCCGATGGCCCCGGTGACGATCAGGGCCAGCACCAGCGCCGCCTTCAAGATTCTCGCGTTCATGAGAAACCTCCCTACGCTTGGATTCGTGAGTTCCGATGGAGCGGTCGAGGACGTCTGTTGCGTCTGAACGATCGACTGCCACAGGCGCTGCCGCGTCCGCTCGGAGGCCTCACAGTTCGCTTTCTGGATCGCACGTTCTGTCTTTTCTGTCGGTCTCATCTTAGAGCCTTCCATTCAGAAGTGACCGCAGTGTCTCGATGCCTCGTCGGTAGCGCGCCTGAACGGCTACATACGAGACATTCTGCATTTGGGCAATCTGCTTGAATCCCAGGCCGGCCTTGATCCGCAGCGCGACCACCTCGCGCATCTCGTACGGGACCTGGGCCAGCGCCTCGTACACTTGGCGGGCCTGCTCGTCGCAGATCAGGCTCTCTTCGGGCGAGCCGGCCTCGCGCTGCGGTTCGGCGATCGCGCGAACCCGAACGGCGCTGCGCTTGCCCGCTCGAAGATAGTCCCGGGCCTTGTTGGCGACGCACGTCGCCAGATAGTGCTTCAGGCTCCCGGTGAGCCTGAACCGGTCCGGCGAGCGGGTCAGCGACACGAAGACGTCGTGCACCACGTCCTCGGCCGCAGGGGCATCGTTGAGAAACGCCATCGCCACGCTGAGCATGTAGTTCAGGTACTTCTCGTAGATGCGCCGTAGCGCCTCCGGCCGGCCCCGTTTGAGCCCGAATTTCAGTAGTTCGTCTTCAATCATGAACCGCTCGACACCGTCGGAAACGATCGTTTTCCACCATTATCACGCCGGCGACCTCCCCTCCAATACCAGAAATCCTCGTTCTTCCGTGCGAATTCGTTCCAAGGCTGAACGTCGCCCGGCGCAATCGGATTCAGCAACGACACGCAGACAATCGTTACGGACTGCAGAGCAGGCCCTTTGTCGTATGCCCGCACGGGCATGAATGGAGAGACCAACGCCTCACGGCGTCACTACAAACCGGATCGTTGCGAACCGGTCAGCGGGCGACGAGGATGTTGGGGACCAGCGGGACTTCGATGACGGTTTCCTGGCCGTCACGGACGACGGCCAGCATGGCCTTCTCGCCGACGGACCATCGCATGGACTGGCGGAGCAGTCCGTTGGTTTCGAGCACGTCGACGTTGTTGACGGCCAGGACTTTGTCGCCGAGCTTCAGGCCGGCCTCGGCGCAGCGGCTGCCGGGGCGGAATCGGCGGATGATGTACTTGCCCAGGAGCATGTCACCCGGCTCCCATTCGATTCCCAGCGAGGCCGTTGGGACCATGTACAGATCGGCTACGAAGCCAATGAGCGACTCTTCGACGTCGCGAAAGCGGGCGGTCCCGTGGATGCGGGCCGGCTCGTCTTCCACCACGATCGCATTCGCGCCGTACCGGGCGGCGATCGGTTTGGCAGCCTCGACGAAGTCGTCGATGGTGGCCAGGGGGTTCTCCAGATCGGCGTAGCGTCCGACCCAGGTCCCGTCCATGTCAAAGCCGGAGGTGCCCCGAACGATGTACTCCACGTCCTCGACGGCGATCGGATTGCCCACGTACCAGGGCGCAATGCTGAACTCGATCGCGTCGGGGGCCGGCGTGAAGGAGCCTCGCTTCGGCTGGATCGGTCGGCCGTCTTCCTTGAGTTCGTACTTCAGGGCCATCTCTTCGAACACGTCCGACGCCTTGTAGACGTCGTACGCGGTGCGGGCGTGCTTGGGGTCCTTGCGGAAGCAGGCGATGAGCAGTTCCGCAGACGGCTTGCCCATGCCGCCCACCTCGTTTTGCTCGACGATCACCGCCAGATACTCGAAGCCGTGTTCCAGGGTCACCTCCGCGGCGCGCATGAGCACCAGGTCCGACGCCTTCTGCTCCGAAACGAAAGCGTTTCCGGCGTACCGGACGCTGAAGACGTTGAAGTCCTTCTGCTCGCTGGCGAACCCACCGGTCATGGAGGACGCTCCGGACCGGTAGCCGCTCTCGCAGCCCGCGCCCAGGACGAACACCGCCAACACCACCCACGCGATGGGGAATCTCATGCTCAAACTCTCTTGAACCAAACCCTGTTCGAACAGCAACCTGGCTGGCACGCCACCGCCGCGGCGCACACGGCAAGCCTGCCTGAGGCGCGACCATTGTCGTCGAATCTCCGTCCCGCCACAACGAAAAAGCCGACGGTGGGTGGCACAAGCACCGGGGGCCGGGAGTATTCTGTTTGCCCGCCTTGGCGGAGCGGACTACAATGGCCGGCGGTGACGAGTGGAGCATCGCGCGGTCGTACGGACGATCCGAATGGCATAGAAGCGGCAGTGACGCGTTGAAGGGGAACGACCATGTGTGCATCGATCCGGTTCTGTGTTGTGACGTTTCTGGCGGTTGCCGTCGCATCGGTCCCGGCGGGGGCGGCTCCGGCGGCGGGGCAGTGGCGGGGCCTGCACGTGCTGAACTACGGCAGCGACGCAGCGCTGGTTGAACTAGGCGAGCAGATTCCGACGCTGGCGAAGATGGGGATCAATGTCCTGATTCTCGAAATCAATTACGGCTTCGCCTATGAATCCCATCCGGAGCTTCGCATGGGTGATGCGCCGGCGACGCGCGACGGGGTGCGCAAGCTGGTGGCGACCTGCCGCACCAACGGCGTTCGCCTGATCCCGCAGTTCTCCTGTCTGGGGCATCAATCGTGGGCGAAGAACACGTTTCCTCTGCTGACGAAATATCCGGAGCTGGACCTGACGCCCGGCGCGTTCCCGAACAACGAGGGGATCTACTGCCGCGAGTGGGACCCGCTGAATCCGAAGGTCTACGAGATCGTGCTGCCGATGCTCGATGAACTGCTCGACGCCTTCGACGCCGACGCGATGCACGTCGGAATGGACGAGGTGTTTCTGATCGGCTCGGAGCAGTCGCCTTCCACCAAGGGCAAGAACCCGGCTGAGGTTTTCGCCAAGGCGGTGAACGACCTGCATGCGCATCTGGTCGGCAAACGGCACGTCGAGATGCTCATGTGGGGCGACCGATTCATCGACGGCAAGGCCACCGGCTATGGCAAGTGGGAAGGGTCCGAGTGCGGGACCGCGCCCGCCATCGACCTGGTCCCGAAGGACATCATCATCTGCGACTGGCACTACGGGCAGCGGGACGAGTACCCCTCGGTGCCCATGTTCATTGAGAAGGGCTTCCGCGTCTGGCCGGCCGGATGGAACAAGGTGGAAGCGACGCACGCCTTGATCCGGTACAGCCGGCGGTTCGACGATCCCAAGATGCTCGGGCATCTGTTCACGACGTGGAGCGGACGCAAGAAGTGGAGCGAGTTCCCGCCGCTCGTCGAAGGGCTCAAGCTGCTCCAGGCGGCCGACGGAGCGCGTGGAGACCAGACCCGGTGAGCGAAGAAGACCTCCGTCGCGAGTGCACGACCTCCGAGCCTGACGGCCGGATCGCATCGGTCGATGCGCTTCGCGGCCTGGTCATCCTGCTGATGATCATCATGGGGATGTCGGTACCTCTGTCGCTCGGCGGGGCGCTGGAGGCTGGCCGATCCAGGCTTTCGCTGGCGCCCAAGGTCCTGGCCCGGACCCTGTCGCTGCTGGCGATGGGCGTCCTGATGGTCAACCGGGACCAGCACAATCCCGACTATCGCGGCCTGTGGGGGCTGCTGATGTACGTGGCCATCTTCCTGGCCTTTCCTGTCGTGCCGCGTGGTCCGGAGCTTCGGCGCAGAACGTTCCAGGTGGGGCGCATCATTGGCTTCGTTGGCTTGGCTGTCCTGGCCCTGGTCTATCGCACCGCCGACGGCAAGCACTTCGTCCTCGGTCCGCTGTTCGATTCGAGTGACACGGTCTGGCTGCGTCATTCGTGGTGGGGCATCCTCGGCCTGATCGGCTGGGCTTATCTCGTGGCGTCGCTGGTCTATCTCGTACTCGGGCGCCGGCGCGAATGGCTGATCGGCGTCGCTGGGCTTCTGGCGATGGTCTACGTCGCGGATCGCGAAGGGCTGTTTGTGCGAGTCGATTCGCGGGCATGGCTCGCCTGGGCCGCCCCGACGATCGGCCTTCTCGAACGCGCGTACCGCTGGGTTGGCTCGCACGTCTCGATCGGGCAGTGCTTCGGCTCGCTCGCGTCGATCTCGGTGGCCGGCTGCTGTCTGGGCACGATCATTACCGGCGACTCGCCGATTCGCACGCACGCGGAGCGGCTGCGATGGGCTTTTGTCTATGCGGCCGGTCTGGCCGCGGCGGCGCTGCTGTTCGATCCGCTATATGGGATCAACAAGACTCAGGCGACGCCGGCATGGTGCTTCTTGTGTTCGTCGCTGACGGCGCTGACGTGGGCCGCGTTGTACTGGATCATGGACGTGCGAGGCCTTCGCACCTGGAGCGTGATCGTCCGTCCCGCCGGAGCCAATCCGCTGATGGCCTACATCCTGCATCCTTTCGTCTTCACGGTTGCCTCGTTCATCGGTCTGCCGCTGGCGTTCTACAAACGTCCCGATCTGCCCGTCATCGTGAGCATCCTCGGTTGTCTGGCGATGGCTTTTGCCATCGTGGGCCTGACCGGTCTGATCGGCCGCCTCGGCTACCGCCTCAAGGCCTGATTCTGCCATTGCTTGCCGGTTTGCGCTGTCGACGATACAATCCACGCGCCCGCAGACCGAGGGTTTGCCGACGTAGTGAGAGTTCGTACGTGAAGGAGTATCTGATGAGAGCGTGCAGTTTGACGTGTTTGGCGGTGTTGCTGGCTCCGGCAGTTGCGCCGGTCGGCGGTGCACCGCGTGACATGGACGTGACCTTGCGTCCGCCGGCGGTGCCGCTGGTGGCGTGCGATCCGTACTTCAGTATCTGGTCCTGCGCCGACCAGCTCACCGACGACGGGACGCGTCACTGGACGGGCAAGCCCCACCGACTCACCAGCCTGGTCCGCATCGACGGCCAGACCTGGCGCATCATGGGCGACACACCCGCCGACGTGGCGCCCCTGAAGCAGACGTCGCTCCAGGTCCTGCCCACGCGAACGATCTACACGTTCGAGGGCGCCGGCATTGCGCTGACACTGACGTTCATGACCGCGGCTCTGCCCGAGGACATAGACCTGCTTTCCCGCCCCGTCACCTATTTGACCTACGAATTCCGCGCCACCGACGGCCAGTCACACGACGTCCAGGTCTACCTCGACGCCTCCGCCGAACTCGCTGTCAACACCCCGGACCAGGAGGTAGTGTGGTCCGCCGAGGAAATGGACGATCTTGTCGCCAGCAAGGTGGGCGCGAAGGACCAGCCGATCCTGGCCAAGAGAGGCGACGACATCCGAATCGACTGGGGCTACCTCTACGTGGCCGCCCCGAGGAGCGCGGTGTCGTCCCGCGTGTTCGCGCCACGCGAGCCCGCTCAAGCCGGCTTCGTCCGCGACGCCATGGCCTCGGTCGCCATTGTCAACGGCCCGACGGCAGCCGAGAACGTATGTGCTGCTCTGGCATTGGAGACTGTCAAGGTCTCGAAGAGACCGGTCAGTCGCTGGCTGATGCTCGCTTACGACGACCTCTATTCGATTCAGTGCATGAAGAAGAACCTTCGCCCGTACTGGCGGCGTAACGGCTGGCAGGCCGGTGATCTGCTTGAGGCGGCGGCTCGGGACTATGAGTCGCTGAAGAAGCGCTGTGCGGCCTTCGACAAGGAACTCATGGCGGACCTGACCAAGGCCGGGGGACGCAAGTATGCGTTGCTTTGCGCGCTGGCGTATCGGCAGTGCTTCGCGGCCGGCAAGTTTGTCGCCGACGACAACGGCCAGCCGCTGCAGTTCTGCAAGGAGAACCACTCCAACGGCTGCATCGGAACCTCCGATGTGTTCTACCCGATGGCCCCGCAGTTCCTGCTGTTCGGGCCTTCGGTGGCCAAGTCGTTCCTCGTGCCATTCATGAACTACGCCGCGTCCGAGCGGTGGCGGTTTCCGTTTGCTCCGCATGACCTGGGCCAGTACCCGCACGCCAACGGTCAGGTTTATGGCGGCGGCGAGCGCACCGAGGAGAACCAGATGCCCGTCGAAGAGAGCGGCAATCTGCTGATCCTCATGGCCGCCGTCGCGCAGATGGAGGGCAACGCGGACTTCGCGGGTCTTTATTGGCCGCAACTGACGGCGTGGGCCGAGTACCTCAAGGCCAAAGGCTTCGATCCGGAGAATCAGCTCTGCACGGACGACTTCGCCGGCCACCTGGCGCACAACGTGAACCTCTCGGCCAAGGCCATCTGCGGCCTGGGCGCCTACGGAAAGCTCTGTGCGATGCGAGGCGACAAGGCCAAGGCGGACGAATACGTGAAGCTGGCGAAGGAGTTCGCCGCCCGCTGGGTCGCGGAAGCCAACGACGGCGATCACTATCGTCTGGCGTTCGACAAGCCCGGCACGTGGAGCCAGAAATATAACCTCGTATGGGATGAGATTCTCGGTCTTGGCCTGTTCCCACCGGAGGTGCTCCGCAAGGAGATGGAGCACTACAAGAAGGTGCAGAACACCTACGGGCTGCCCCTGGACAACCGATCTCGCTATACGAAGCTCGACTGGGTCCTGTGGACCGCGACGCTGACACAGAATCAGGACGACTTCGAGGCCCTCGTCGATCCGGTGTTCCGTTTCCTCAACGAGACGCCGGACCGCGTGCCGATGAGCGACTGGTACTGGACGCACGATGCCAAGAAACGCGGCTTCCAGGCCCGGCCGGTGGTGGGGGGCGTGTTCCTGAGGATGCTCTATGAGAAGCGCGTCTGGCGGAAGTGGGCCCGCCGGGACGTGACGGGCGCCTCGGGCTGGGCGCCGCTTCCCAAGCCGCCCAGGGTGGTCACGGCGGTTCCAACCAGCCAGAACAAGCCGATCACGTGGCGGTACACGATTGACAAGCCTGCCGATGATTGGTTTGCGGCGGATTTCGACGCCTCCACCTGGAGCGAGGGTCCCGGCGGATTCGGCACGAGAGGGACGCCCGGCGCCAGCGTCGGAACGGTCTGGAACAGCTCCGACATCTGGCTGCGTCGCGAGTTCATTCTGCCCGAGGGGATGTGGCACGATCTGCAACTGCAGATCCACCACGATGAAGACGCCCAGGTGTATGTCAATGGCGTGTTGGCGCTGACGACGTCGGGCTTCACATCCAGCTACGGGGAGATGGCGATGACGCCCGAGGCGCTGGCGACCTTGAAACCGGGCCGGAACGTGTTCGCGGTTCATTGCCGTCAGACCTCCGGCGGGCAGTACATCGACGTGGGCCTCGTGGACGTCGTTCGGGAGGACGCACAGAAACCGTAGCGCGGCGTTGCCCAGCGCTTCACTTGTGAGACTCGCTATGGCCGGGATCGGCCGGCGGCCTTGATCTGTTCCAGCAGGGCCGCCATCTCCTCGACCGTCTCGGGATGTTCGGCTGCGACGTTGTTCCTCTCGCCGAGATCTGTTTCGAGGTCGTAGAGCTGCGGCTCGGGGTCGTTGCCCAACTCGATGTTGACGTTGCGGTTGATCTTCGCGGCTTTGCTGGGTGCGATGTACTTCCAGCGGCCCTTGATGAGCGAAAGCGTTCCGGCGTGCTCGACCAGGTGGTCGCGGCCGATTTGTGTCTTGCCCAGCAGGGCGCCGAGGACGTCGAAGCTGTCCGGCGCCGCGTCGGAGGCGAGTGTCTGGCCGGTCAGCGTCGCCAGCGAAGCGAAGAAGTCGATCTGGCAGACGAGGGCTTCAGAGACGCCCGGCGGGATTTTGTGTGGCCAGCGGACGATGAACGGCACACGCGTGCCGGCGTCGAAGGCGCTGTATTTCCCGCCCCGCAGCGGGCCGGACGGCTTGTGGCCGCCGAGCTTCTCCACCGCCTGGTCCTTGTACCCATCGTCCACCACCGGGCCGTTGTCACTGGTGAAGATCAGCAGCGTGTCTTCTGCGAGGTTCAGGTGGTCCAGCGTCCTGAGGATTTCGCCGACGCACCAGTCGAGCTGAAGGATCACGTCGCCGCGAGGGCCAAGCCCGCTTTTGCCTGCGAAACGCGGATGCGGCACGCGCGGGACGTGGATGTCGTGCGTGGCGAAATAGAGAAAGAAGGGCCTGTCCTTGTGGGCCGTGATGAAATCGGTCGCCTTGGCGGTGATGGTGTCGGCCATGTCCTCATCGACCCAGCGTGCTGACTTGCCACCTCTCATGTAGCCGATCCGGCTGATGCCGTTGACGATCGTCTGGTCGTGCCCGTGGCTGGGGTGCACCTTGAGCAGCTCGGGATGGTCCTTGCCCGTCGGCTCGTCGCCGACAGGTCCGGCGAAGCTGACCTCGATCGGGTCCGTCGGGTCGAGCCCGACGACCCGGCGGTTCTCCACGTACACACAAGGCACGCGATCCCCGGTCGCCGGGATCAGGAAGCAGTAGTCGAAACCGATGTCGAGCGGGCCCGGTTTGATTTGCTCGTTCCAGTTCAATTCCTGCTCTTGCGCGCCAAGGCCCAGATGCCATTTGCCGACGACGCCCGTGCTGTAGCCGGCCTCTTGCAGGAGCATGGGCAGCGTTGCGCGACCCGGTTCGATGATCATTCGCGCATCGCCGGTGGCGACGCCTGTGCCCTTGCGCCGCCAGGCGTATTCGCCCGTCAGCATTGCGTACCGTGACGGGGTGCACGTCGCCGAGGCGGAATGGGCGTGTGTGAAACGCACGCCTTCGGAGGCGATCCGGTCGATGTTCGGCGTCTGGAAGTCCCTGGCGCCGTAGCAACTGACGTCACCATAGCCCAGATCGTCGGCATAGATCAGCACGATATTCTTCGGGCGTTTGCCCTGGGCGGCCCGCAGCGGGGCGGGGACCGTGGCCGCAGCCGCGGCCAAAGCAAGGGACTTCATGAACGTGCGGCGGGAAATCCTGTGCGGTGACATTCGCTTATCTCCGATGAAAAGTTCATGTCGGAAAGGTCGGTCGCGTCGACCAAGACAATTGTGGCAGGCGAATCGGGGCAAGGCAAGCAAGATATGCCGCTGGCAGAGGCCGCCTTGCCGGTTCCGCACGAATCGGACCCCACGAGAGTCCTGAGAGGATGGCGTCCGTCGTTCCACTGTCTCTTTCTCGAACAGGAGAAGTACCCGCCCAGCCTGCTCAACCGCGCCCGGCAGTTGCTTGGCCCCGCAACTTACCACCTACCAGAAGCCGGGGAGGAGGCGGTAGGGGACGCGAGCGGCGTATTCGGTGTAGCCGGGCAGTTCGCGGTGGAGGATTCGATCTTCGAGGGCGGTTCGGACAACAATGGTGACGGCGACGAGCATGACGGGGATCAGTCCATACGCGGAGCCCACGATCAGCGGGGCCGCCAGAATCCACAGGCCCGCTCCCGCATATCCCGGGTGTCGGATGAAGCGGTACGGTCCACCTGTCACCACTCTGTGGTTGCGGTCGGTCTGGATTCGCACGACCGTCTCGAAGTGTGTGTTGACGAGCATGGCCCAGGTGATCAGGACGGTGCCGAAGATGTAGAAGACGGTTCCGACGACGAGTGACCACGTTCCAAGGTTCGACCAGTGGCATCTGCCGGCGTCGAGTCCCACCACGATGGGCACTACATAGAAACCGAGAATGCCAAACGTGATCACGAGAGGCTTGTCCCATCGTTTGGCATCCCGTTTCTTTTTCCAGCGGCCTCGGTGATTGACCAGTTCCGGGTTCTTCCGGGTGAGCAGGCCGATCTGACCGAACATGGCGACGAGACTCAGGGCCAGGAAGAACCACGCTCGTGGCAAGGCCAGCGTTCCGGCGGCGGCAAACAGCGCTACGCCCTCGATGAACGCCCCGAAGAATGTGCCGACGAGGACCGTGATCCCCGCCGCGTCCAGCCGCTGTCTGCCTCCGTCTTTGGGTGTTCAAGAGCAAGAAGCGGCACAGACCAGGACTGAAACGGACAGGTCGCGGCATGACGCTATTTGACTCGAATGGTATTCAGACACCAGCTGCAGATTGAGTCGGGCGGCAAGGTTCCCGTAAGCATTTCCAGGCGGAGCTGACGATAGGCGCTGCCGATCCAGATGTCACGGAAGTGGTCCGTCGCGATATTGCCCAACGGCATCTCGCCGTCGACGTCCAGACAGCAGGGCACCACCGTTCCGTCGGCGAGGAGACAGCCATGCTGGAACGGCGCAGCACAGGGCTTATATCCGGTCGAGTGTACCGCACCCGGCACGCGACGGTCCTTCATGCGACCGTGCCACATCATATAGTCGACGACCTTGACTTCGTCGACGCCGCTGGCCTTCCATTCGTCGATGAAGGTTTCGATCAGGCTGTCGGTTTCCTGCATGCGGATGATCTCGATGCACGTGCGAGGTCCGCCATGGGGAACGTGCTTTCGCAGGTCCAGATACCGCAGGAGATTGGAACGGACTTGCTCAAAGCTGGCCGGTGGACGCAGCTTCTCATAAATCTCTGCCGAGCAGCCATCGAAGGAGAAGGAGATGGAGGTCAACGGCGAGGCCAGGATCTTCTCCGCCATCCTGGCGGTCAGGATTGTCGCGTTGGTATGGATGGCGGTCCGACAGGCCCGTCCGTCGGCGTAGTCGATCATGTCGAAGAGGTTCTCGTGGAGAAGCGGCTCGCCCGACATGTAGAGCTTGACCAGCGGCTGGTTCTCACAGATGTCATCGATGAACTGCTTGAACATCGACATCGACATCTGGGCATGTCGACGACTCAGGTTGTCGGATTGAGGGCACATCACGCAGCGGAGGTTGCAGGCCCTGGTGATGTCGGCCCAGTACTCCGACGGCATCGGGGGAATGTAGTAATCCAACAGTTCGGCCACGTTGTTCCACAGGGTCATAGGCTGTCCCCCCTGTGACTTCGCGGCTGGTGCAGAAACGGCAGCGGTTGAGGCTGCCGGACGGATGCCGACCCTGGAACCGCCTGGGCGCAAACTCCCAGCGGCCGGGAAGACAAGCAGAGAGACATCTCACAACTTGGGGTCGTCCGGCAGATGGCCCGAACCATCGTGGACCATGCTGCGGCAATGTGTGCTGTCGTCGGCTCCATAGGGCGCCTCTGATGAAAGACCCATCATCAGAATAGCAAAGACAGCACAGTACGTCCAGTGTGAAAACTACGTGTTTACAATAGACGAACCACCCCGCTGCAATAGGGCCTCTTTGCTGCACTCCCGAATGCAGTAGCACTTATGGAGCCGCCCGGCTTATGCGGCCAAGCGGCTCGATGATCTCAAATGTCAAGACGCAGAATCTGTTTCCTGCTGTACTCCCCATCCGACTATGGCGGGAGCCTCAGGCTCATTTGTTGTGGAGATAGAGCCCGGCGCAGATCAGGCGATTCCCAATTCAGCCTTCAACTGGGCTTCTGCCTCTCGCCAGTTCTGCTCATCCTGCCCCGGCTTGCGTCCCTTCTGGATCCAGATGGCCTCGGCTCTCTTGGCGATCATTTCGTGGGTAAGCTTGACGGGAGCGGCAGGCGACTTCGTCGTCGAGCCGGGTCCTCTCATGGTAGCGGCTCCAGTCCCAACAGCCTTGGCGCCGCCGGATTGGGGGCTGCATTCCATCATTCCAGTGCTACTTTTCTGGGCCTTCCTGCCAGCCATTGTGAATCCTCCTTTGATACTAATGGAGTCCTTGTTTTTAAAAGACTTACGTTCAATGTGCACCGCCTCGGCTCCGTCGCCGAGCGAGTCCTTTCCGATTCAGAGTGTACGACTCATCCGGATTGTGCGTTCGCTGGTTCCCCAGTGTATCGCCTCAAATCGCACGTCTGCGAGTCTCCACACGGGAATATCAGTCGCCTCGGCCGCGCCGGCGGCTTGCGGCAACCCCCGATCCGGCCTTTCCGGCCGTCGGTTGCACAGTATATAGGGCGGATCGGGGCCTGTAAAGCAAGTTAATAGTCCGTGTGGGTGCCGGATTTTCGTTTGTGTTATCGTGGCCCCGTCCGCGCCGCCCTGGAGGACGCCTCCTGAGGCTCCTCCCGCGGCCAAGGAGGCCTCGGTCGATTCGAAGTGCTCCTGGGCGACCTTCAGGATGAATTCGACCGCCTGCCGAAGATGTGCCACAGCCTGCCCAAGGGGGTGTGGATCGTCGGCGGGGGTGTGTCGATGTCAGAGCTGGCGGAGCGGCTGCGGATGCCCGAGATTGCGTGCCACGGCACACTCTCCAGCTGGATGACCGCGCGCCTGGGCGACAACCTCGTCGTCGATCAGAGGCTGCGCGTCGAGCCTCTGGAGTTCACCGTGCGGAGGATTCGTCGGGGCAAACCATTCGAAGTGCTGATTTCGCCGGTCGGCCCCCCGCCTGGACTCTGATCCGATCGCGATGCGCACGAGCGGTCAGGCCAAAGGGCAGATCCCGAGGTCGGCACCGCCCGTACTCGGCTACGGAAGTCTGTCGCACCGACAGCCTTCAGGGTAGCGCTATCCGAACCGAAGGAGACACAGTATGGCAACACTGAGCGAGAAGATATGCAGGCCCTGTCGCGAGGGAGGTGTCCCGCTCAAAGGCGAGGCCTTATAGGCACATGTCGGGCAACCAACAGGCCCTGGCTTTCGTCAACCGGGTCGGTGAGCTGGCCGAGCGGGAGAACCATCACCCCGATATCGATCTGAGCTACGGCAAGGTCAGGATCGACTTGTGGACGCACAAGATCGGCGGTCTGCACGAGAACGATTTTATCCTTGCCGCCAAGATCGACAGGTTGTAGCTAAACGATGGATCTCCGTTTGGGGCAGCCGGGCAGATGATTCCGGGAAGGAGCCTTAAAGATGCGAAGAGTGATGTGGGGAGTTCTCAGCACCGCCAAGATCGGCTTGCAGAAGGTTATTCCGGCGATGCAGAAGGGCAAGTACAGCAGGATTGTTGCCATTGCATCGCGCGACTTGGGCAAGGCCCGGGACGCGGCGGCGCGGCTTCGAATCCCCAAGGCTCACGGCTCCTACGAGGCCCTTCTGGCCGACCCGGACGTTGAGGCGGTTTACATCCCTCTGCCGAACCACCTGCACGTGGAGTGGTCGATCAAGGCCCTGGAGGCGGGCAAACACGTGCTCTGCGAGAAGCCTGTCGGACGGGACGCCGAGGAGGCGCGCCGTCTGCAGACGGCCGCCGGGCAGCATCCACACCTGAAGGTGATGGAGGCATTCATGTATCGTTTTCATCCGCAGTGGGTCGAGACGAAGAGGCTGGTGACGGAGGGGCGAATCGGATCGCTTCGCACGATCCAATCGTTCTTCTCTTACTGCAACCTCGATCCGGCGAACGTTCGCAACAAGCCCGACCTGGGAGGTGGCGGCCTGCTGGACATCGGATGCTATTGCATCTCGCTGTCGCGGTTTCTCTTTGCCGCCGAACCTCGGCGCGTCCTGGGCATCGTGGAATACGATCCAGTGTTCAAAGTCGACCGGTTGGCCTCGGGCATCCTGGAGTTCGACTGCGGGACCTCGACGTTCACCTGTTCGACGCAACTGAGCGGGTATCAGCGGGTCAACGTCTTCGGCACGACCGGCCGGGTCGAAATCGAGATCCCGTTCAATGCCCCTGCGAAAAAGCGATGCAAGCTGTGGCACCAGAGCGCGTCGGAACTCCGCGAGATCCGCCTGGCCAGGACCGACCAGTACACCGTCCAGGGCGATCTGTTCTCGCAAGCGGTGCTGAACGATACCGCCGTCCCGACGCCTCTCGGGGATGCTGTTGCCAACATGCGTGTGATCGACGCTGTGTTCGCCAGCGCCAAGGCCGGCGCATGGCAAGCCCTGTGATCTGTTTGCTGGCACGGCGGCGTCCGCCGCGCGTGACGACGGGCGGTGGTCACGAAGGCCCCGTAGTTGCCCGGTTGCAGCCGAAGGCGCGATGTGGTAGCATGCCGCCCATGAGCTTTCCACGATATCGAACGGTTTGGAGGATTCCATGAAGGTGCAAGTCTGGTGGCCTGTCGCCGTCTTCACAGTGGTTCTGTTGGTTGCTTCGATCTCGCACGCCGAGGTCCGGATCTTGTCCGAGCGCACCGACGGGTCGGCGGAGTTTGCGTTCAAAGAAGTCCCGTCGCCTTCCCGGAGCGATGCGGCGACGCAGGCGTGTTTCACGGTGGTCGACGGCCGGCCGGACGGCAACGGAGGCGGCGTCGAGAAACTCCACGACGGCCGGGTTCCCACCGAGGAAGATCAGCCGGCCGAGAATTTCTTCTTCCGAGCCGGCACCGACGGTGGACGCCTCCTGATTGATCTGGGCGATGCCGTTGATATCAGGCAGGTCAACACATATTCCTGGCATCCCGGCAGTCGCGGACCTCAGGTGTACGATCTCTACGCCAGCGACGGGAAGGCCGAAGGCTTCGACGCCCGGCCCAAGAAGGGGACCGACCCTCAGACCTGCGGGTGGAAGCTCATCGCCAAGGTCGACACGCGCCGTAGTGCTGGTACTGGCGGCGGGCAGTACGGCGTCAGCGTCTGCGAACCGGGCGGCACGCTCGGTGCATACCGGTATCTCCTGCTGGATGTCTTTCGCACCGAGCAGACGGATGCGTTCGGCAACACGTTCTACAGCGAGATCGACGTGGTCGATCTCACCTCGCCGGTCATCGTCGCCAAGCCGGCGGTCGAGCCGGTTGGAGAAGTGCGCCGCGAGATCGTGGACATCGAGGGCGGCAAGTACCAGATCACGATCGACACGACTGAGACACCTGACCTGACCAAGTGGGCGCACGATGAGCTGGCGCCCGTCGTGAAGCAGTGGTACCCCAAGCTCGTGGCCATGCTGCCAAGCGATGGGTACGACGCGCCGACGCGAGTCACCATCATGTTCCGTGCGGACATGCAGGGCGTCGCCGCCACCGGCGGAACGCAGGTTCGCTGTGCGGCGCGCTGGTTCCGAGGTCAGTTGCAGGACGAGGCCAAAGGGGCGATCGTGCACGAGCTGGTGCACGTCGTGCAGGGCTACGGCCGGGCCAGACGGAATGCTCCCGACGCCATTCGGACGCCCGGATGGCTGGTGGAGGGTATCGCCGATTACATCCGCTGGTTCCTGTACGAGCCTCATGCGCATGGGGCCGAGATCACCGGCCGGAACGTTGACCGGGCCCGCTATGACGGCAACTACCGCGTCAGCGCCAACTTCCTGAACTGGGTAGCCGGGACATACGACGGCGACATCGTTCGAAAGCTCAACGCCGCGGCACGCGAGGGACGATATAGTGAAGACCTCTGGAAGGAATATACGGGCAAGACCGTGCAGGAACTGGGAGACGAATGGAAAGCGGCGATGCAGGCCGCGGTCGCTGCCGAGGCCGCCGGTCCAGCGCCGAACACGCTCACGCAGGAGGAAAGAGCCGCCGGCTGGAAGCTGCTGTTCAACGGCGAGAATCTCGACGGATGGCACAACTTCAAGAGCCAGAACATTCGTCCGGGCTGGCAGGTGCGCGGCGGGATGCTGGTCTGCGCCGACCCCCACAACGCCGGCGACCTGTGCACGGATGAGAAATACGACTGGTTCGAGCTACGGCTCGATTACGACATCAGCCCGGCCGGCAACAGCGGGATCATGTACCATGTCACCGACGAAGGGAATGCCGCGTGGGCGACAGGTCCTGAGTTTCAGCTTGAGGACAACAAGGAGGCCGCCGATCCGGTCCGCTGTGGTTGGCTTTACGCGCTGTATCAGCCTCCAACTGACCCCAATACAGGTGAACCTCTCGATGCCACCAAACCAGTGGGGCAGTGGAATCATGTCCGGCTGCTTGTGACGCCCGAGAAGTGCGTTCATGAGATCAACGGTGTCCAGTACTTCGAGTACGTGCTGGGCAGCGAGGACTTCAACGACCGCGTGGCCCGGAGCAAGTTCGGCCGGATGCCTCGGTTTGCCAAGTCAGACACCGGCTATATCGCACTCCAGGGCGACCACGGGCAGGTTTGTTTCCGCAACGTCAAGATCCGTCCGATCGGGCCCGCAAGATAAGAGGTCTGTTCTGCAAGGGAGAATCCGGGGACCTCTCGGAAAGTGAAGGTCCGATCAGCCGTTTCTCTTTTCTCGCTTGGCCTGCCTTTTTTCTTTGGCGGTCTTCTGCGGCGGCTTCTTCTTTTCTTTTCTGGTATCCCGCGACTTGGGCATGGCTTTGGTCTCCTCTGGCCTGCGCAAACCCCGAAAAAAAGAAGCGGTAACAGGGGTCTGCTACCGCTGCAAAGATGGTGAATGATTGTATAGGAACGTCTGTGTGTCGCGAGCCTCAACTCCCCGAAAGCCTTAGACCTCGGTCCGTCGCAAGCCCGTTCGACATGGCTCTGTTGCACCGAACGCCCTATTCTTGCCATTGTTCAATATCGGGAACGCCGGGCGGAAAACTTTAGGGAATTTTGACCGCCGGACCGAAAAAAACAAAGGCACCAGTCCTCCCGAATAGTTCCGGAGATCATCGGCAGCTCGGGCGGACCGCCTGAATTTCCGGTTCTCACGCCGCTCGAATCCCGCCGTGGGTATTGCCTGGGTCTCCGGCCGGTGTTAAGATGATGTTGTGAGTGTACTTCCGGAATCTGGCCGCAGGGCAACCGGGCCTGGTTACGCATGGGGCGCCGGGGCATTCGATAGTAGCGTTGAGGCGTGATATTGAAAGGGCCCGCACATGTTCAGGCGTAACGGATTCACTCTAATCGAGCTGTTGGTCGTCATTGCGGTTATCGCGATCCTTATGGCGATTCTCATGCCGGCCTTGAAAATCGCCCGTGAGCAGGCGCGGGGCATCAACTGCCTGGCGAACCAGCGGTCCTTGGCCCAGGCGTATATCATGTACGCCGACGAGAATAATGGCACGATCTGTGGGGGATGGGCTCAGGCCGCCGATAGCGCTGGGGTACCGCCTTGGGTCCGGCCGCCAGGAGATATTAGCGCCAGCGGGACCTACAGCCAGGTTAGCGGTGCCGTGACGCTCGAACAGCGATACAACGGTCTGCGGGCGGGGGCCTTGTATCCCTATCTTAAAGAGTTCGACGTCTACCATTGCCCAGGGGACAATCGCAAGAACCTCGGCACCAGCCTGGGCAGTGGCCTGGAGTATCGAATCTTCCGCAGTTACTCGCTATCCGACTACATGCGCGGGACGGCGGCGACCGACCCGAAGAAGCTGTTCACCTTCAAGGACCAGGCCAACAAGATGCTGTTCGTCGAGGAGATCTACGACGGTTCGGCCGGCAACTTCAACCACGACGGCTGGTCGTACATCCCCTACGATGGGAGTCTGTGGGACCCGCTGGGGAACTTCCACAGCGACGCCTGCACGTTCAGCTTCATGGATGGGCACGCCGAACGCAAGAAATGGGAAGATAAACGGACCATCATCTACTGCACCAGTCGAGGCGAGGCGGCGGCCCGGGGGTTTGGCAAGGGGCAGATATTCAATCCGCCCAATGCAGACCTTGCTTGGCTCGATGCGCACTATCCGGGGAAGACCCATCAAGCTGCCGGCAACTGAGACGGTCGGGAGCCGTTGCTCCTGCGGCGGAGCGCCTCGGGACGGAATCGAAACATGTTTGCCAATTCCTCCGATTCCTGTTTTACTGAGGCCCTGTTGTACCGGGTCACGCAGGGGCGTATCGCCGGCAGGTTGTCCGGGGTCGCGTCCCGGCAGGGACGAATCATCGAGGTTTCCTTGGAGGAAAGGCGCCGTGAACAGCGCTTACGACTTTCGCATCATCCGCGTATTGCGTCGTCGGCTGAATCTAACCTTGCAGGCGTTGGCGGGCCGTTCGGGCCTGACCTACCCGACCGTCGAATCGGTCGAGACGAACAAGACGCTCCCTTCCCTCAAGACGCTGGATGCGCTGGCCGGGGCTCTCCAGATCTCCACCAGCGCGCTGATCGGACTGGCCGAACGCCGTTTCGTCCAGAGGAGAAAGGCCAAGGAAGAGCCACGCGGTCCGATGTCCAAATCGGACAAGGGCTTGGAGAAGTGCCGCGTCGCCCGCTACGACAAGGGCAAACTTATTCGCGTCATCGCCGAGCAGGGCGATCACGTCCACGTGATGGGACTGCACGAGGACGTCCACGAGTTCTGCTATATCTTAAGCGGCCGCGTGGAGTTGCGGATCGAAGACAAAACCTATCGGCTCGGTCCGGATGACACCATCCTGTTCGATGGTCTTCTTGACCACTCCTATACCCAGATCGAGTCGGGCGAGTACGTGACCGTGCACCTTCCCAAGGACATCCGCGTCATCGAGCGACTCCTCGAAACCAAGTCCGACGAAGAGCCGGAGCCGTAGGATCGGCGAACCTGCCGGCTCAGCCCGCCGCGACGGCGGATTCCTGGCGGGCACGTCGCTCGGCGGCAAACCATCCCTGGGTTCGCAGGCAAACCTTGACCAGCATGAGCATGACCGGGACTTCGATAAGCACGCCGACGACGGTGGCCAGGGCCGCGCCGCTGGACAGGCCGTACAGCATGGTCGCCGTGGCGATGGCGACTTCGAAATGGTTAGACGCACCGATCATGGCCGACGGAGCGGCGTCCTCATAACTGAACTTCAACAGTTTAGCCATCGCATACGTAATCCCAAAGATCAACCACGTCTGGAGAAACAGGGGGATCGCGATCCACAGGATCGTCAGTGGGTTGCCGAGAATGGTCTCGCCCTTGAAGCTGAACAGCAGCACCAGCGTCGCCAGCAGGGCGATGATCGACACGGGCGTCAACACATGGAGGAATTTGGCCTCAAACCACGCTAACCCCTTGGTCTTGATGATCCATCTACGGGAGAAATAACCGGCCACCAGCGGAAGCGCGACGTAGATCGCGATGGACAGCAGCAGCGCCTGCCACGGAACGGGCATCTTGTTGACGCCGAGCAGCCAGCCGCCCAGCAGGCCATAGAGCACCAGCATCGTCAGCGAGTTGATCGCGACCATCACCAGCGTGTGGCCCTGGTTGCCTTTGGCCAGATAGCCCCACATCAGGACCATCGCCGTGCAGGGCGCGATGCCCAGCAGGATGGCCCCGGAGATGTAGGAGCGAAACAGCTCGACCTCCGTGCCGTCCTTGACGATCTCCGTGCCGGGAACCAGGCCCCGGAAGACGTAGCCCAGGAAGAATGTCGCGATGGCGAACATGGTGAAGGGCTTGATCCCCCAGTTGACGATCAGCGTCAGCAGCACCGGCCTGGGGCTCTTGCCTGCCTTGATGACCTCGGCGAAGTCGATCTTGACCATGATCGGATACATCATGAAGAACAGGCAGATCGCGATCGGGATCGAGACGACCGGGGCGCCACCGACGTAGATCGCCATCGCATCGAGCGATTGCGCCACGCCCGGCGCGACCTTGCCCAGCACAATCCCGCCGACGATGCACAGCGCCACCCAGATGGTCAGGTACTTCTCGAAGATGTTCAGGCCCTTCGTGGCCTTCGCGGGGGTTTGCTCTGCCATGATTGTGACTCCTGTAAATCCGGTCAGGTCTCTGTCGACGATTCGGTGATGGGTTCGACGGCCCTGGCGTCCATATCCGGGATTCCTTGCTTCTTCGCAACGAAGTTGACGCTGGCGACATAGTCTCCGAGCCTCCTGCCGGACGGCAGGCTGTCTCGGACCGTCCTGTACAGGGCGTCGTTACATTCGTCCATGACGTCGACATTGTACGGCTTGTCGTCCGTCTGCGTGGTATGGAGGCCGGCCGCCTCGATCATGCGAAGCGTCTCTTCGATTGGCACCGCCCCCGAGATGCAGCCGACAAGGGCCTCTGCGGCCGCCTTCACGGCGTCGGGCAGGGGCGCCTTCAGCGCCAGGTCGGAGACGCATGCGATCCCGCCGGGCTTGAGCACGCGTGCGATCTCCCGCCAGACCTGGGCCTTTTCCGGGGACAGGTTGATCACGCAATTCGAGATCACCACGTCGATGCTGGCGTCGGCTACGGGCAGGTGCTCAATCTCGCCCAGGCGGAACTCCACGTTGTTCAAGCCCGTCTTGCGGGTGAAAACCGGGATGCTCTTGCGGGCCTTGCCGAGCATCTCGGGCGTCATGTCCACGCCGATGACTCGTCCCGTGGGACCGACTTTGGCGGCCGCGATGAACACGTCGAATCCGCCGCCGCTGCCGAGGTCCAGGACGGTCTGTCCGGGTTTCAGGCCGGCCAGAGCCGTGGGATTGCCGCAGGACAGGCCCATGTTGGCCCCCTCCGGCAGGGCCGCCAACTCCTGGGCGGTATAGCCGATGGTCTGCGCCAACTGCGTCGGGTCCCCGCACCCGCAGCAGCACCGTCCGCTGCCCTGGGCGATCTGGGCGTATCCGCTCCTGACCGATTCGCGAACGGTCTCGTTGGTGTGTACGTCATGGGGCATCGTGAAATCTCCTGGGTGTCATTCTCTCGGCGTGGTCAGCCCTTGCGGCAGTCCGTCGATGAAGGCTCGAATCTCATCGCGGACGCGTCGGTAGCAGTTCAGGGCCTGTTCTTCGGACTTCGCTTCCTGGGCCAGGCGGGGCGGGTCGTCGAAGCCGACGTGGACGACCTTGGTCCTGCCGGGAAACAGCGGGCACGATTCGTGGGCGTGGTCGCAGACCGTCACCACGTAATCGAACGGGATACTCATGAGTTCATCGACGTGCTTGGAACGATGGCCGGAGATGTCCACACCGGCTTCGGCCATCACCTTCACGGCATGGGGATTGAGTCCATGGGTTTCGATGCCCGCCGAATACGCCTCGATCACGTCGCCCTTGAGGTGGCGGGCCCAGCCCTCGGCCATCTGGCTGCGGCAGGAATTGCCCGTACACAGGAAGAGCACCTTCAGCTTCTGCCTTGTCCCTTGCACAACACCTCCGGATCCAGCTTCAAGATTGCTTTGAGTTTTTCTGCATCCCGCGCGATCTCCGGATCGTCTGCCAGATGGCGGCGGAGCCATCGGAGGGCGTCTTTCACCGCCGCAGGTGCACCGCTGCCTGCCAGGCGATAGTGGACCCATCGGCCATCCTTGCGGGTGTCCACGAGCCGGGCTTGGCGCAGGATCGACATATGCTTGGAGACTGTGGACGGAGCCAACCCAAGCAGTTCGATAATCTGGCAGACGCACAGCTCGCCGCCCCCCAGAGCCACCACAACTCGTAACCGGTTTCGGTCGGCCAAGGCTTTGGTTATGTCCAATAACTCACGCAGCATACGCCTCCTATACTTCGCCATATGGCGAAGTATATCGTCTTCGGCATACCCTGTCAACGCTTTTTTGCGACTCGCCGTCCGTATTTTTCTCTGCCGACCTCACGACGAACCCCGACCTGACAATGTGCCGGATTGCTGAGCGCCGCGGGGCCGCGACTCGATCGGATCGATTATGCCAGCCGCCTCGTTTGCCCGCTACGCCACCCGGGCCCGAGGTTGTGAGAAGTCGTCCTCGACCCGATAACGGTGGCAAGGCCCGCTGTTCCACGTGCAGAACGGATAAAAGCGGCCGTTCGGCGCCGCGTAGAAGATCACACAGTGTCGCGAGCGGTCCAACTCGTAGTTGTAATCGTCCTGAAAGTGCATCGCCGCCATGAAGAGCATGCCAAATCGCTCACTTCGCTGTCTGGCCTTCCGGGCAACCCTGTCACGCGTGAGGGTTTCGCCCGGTTCCACGAAGTCCCGGATGAATGCCAGGAAGTCCTCGAACCCCCAACCGGCGGGCGCTCGGTCCGTGTGGAAGTGCCTTCTCAGGTGGCTCATCGCCTGCAACATCGAGAGGCTCTTCGTCCAGGAATGTCTCTCAATGCGAGCGGCCATCTTGCCCAGCGTTTCCATGGCCGGTTCAATGTCGATCAATGCGGGCAGTGGAGTCGCCGTATGCCGTTGCCTGTCCACCACCAGATACGTCGCGCACCCACAGTGCGGATGAACGCTGCAATGCATCTGCAGTTGTCGTGTGGTGAGTTCCATCAGACGAAGAAACGGCTCAACGATCGAGAATGGGTACCAGTCACGATACATATCCATGAAACCGCACTGCTCCTGCAGGTCCCGCGCCAAATCGGCCGTTGTGTATCTGATCTCGCGCCGTCTTGCCTCATCGATCCGCCCCGTGATGGCGACAGGCTGCCAGCTGATCGAGTTGACAACGTCGTTGTTGCTGACGGCGAATCGGGTAATGTCGCCCACCTGGTTGTCGTTTAGCCCCTTGACAAGGGTCGGGACCAGAACGACGCCCATGTTCGCCTTCTTTATGTTTTCTATGGCTCTGAGCTTTACCTCCAGGAGCGAACGTCCCCGGATCTTCCTGTACACCTCATCGCTCGTGCCATCGAATTGCAGATAGATCACGTCCAGCCCGGCGTCGCCGGCTGCCTGTGTGAATTCCAGGCTCTCCGCGAACCTCAGCCCGTTGCTGGCCACTTGGATTTGCCGGACACCCCTTGCCTTCACACGCCGTATCGCTTCAATGAAATCCCCATGTACGGTGGGCTCGCCCCCGGCGAACTGTATGCACCAGGGCGGCGAGGGCCGAATCGCCATGATTCGATCCAGCATTCGGTCCAGCTGCTCCAGGCTGATTTCGCAGACCCTTCCTGTGGCGTTGGCGTTGGCGAAGCACACAGGACAATTCAGATTACAGCGATTTGTCAGATCGATATTCATCATTAAAGGCGTGGAGAGATGCTGGTCGCACACGCCACAGGCATTCGGACAGCCCTCCGTATTGATGCACTGCGGATTCTCGATCTTTCGCGCCGTTTCGAAATGCCTGCGCCGCAGGTGCGTGAAGAAGTGAGCGTCGCTGCTGATGAGCTCGTCAAAGACGCCATGCTCTTCACACGTTTTCCTCATGAACACTCGATTCTCTCGCTCATACAGGTCGGCCTCGATAGCCTTCAGGCACACCGGGCACAGGCTTTCGGTTGTGGTGGGAAGCTCCCCTGCGATCCCGACGGATTGCTTTCTGCGTGCAGCCAACTGGTGCGGACACATTGTCACAACTCCTTTCTCGCCAAGCCCTCAAAGGGTACAACCCCGTCATCCCGACCCAGCGCATCCGCCATGCACCGCGGGCAGTCGTTGATCGCTGCGTCGTTCCTCCGTACGACTGTCAGCCCGACGGGTCCGATGCAGGATCGTCATGCGTTCGGATGCCGTCACAGGGGGGCCGTTGCATCAGCCTTCGATCTGGCAGATGTACAGCTCACCACCGGTCAAGGCCACGAACACCCGCGGCAGAGTCCGGTTGGGCCGGCCCTCGGTTCTCTCCAGAACCTCACGCATATGAATAGATGATACTTCGCCATATGACGACATATGCCATGCCGGATTATACGTCTCAACGGCGAAAGTGGTTCGTGGGCTAACTTCTTGTCGGCGTGAGCTTCCGGGCGACTTCGGCGACGCGCCGCCCGAGGTTCCTGGCGGTGCCGATGCCGAATTCGTCCTGGTTGATGTCATCGTTGCTGTTGACCAGCGTGGCCCCTAAATGGCCGGTCGGCCGCGCATCGCCCACCACGATCATCTCCTGGCAGAGCAGAGCGGCGTGCACCGATTGGATCGCCAGTTCCTGGCCGCCGTTGCGGGCAGCACCGACGGCGACGATGCCGCCCACCTTTCCGGACAGGGCAAAGCTCTGCTGGCGAAACGCCATGCAATGGTCGAGGAACGCCTTGCACAGCGAGCTCATGTTGCCGAAGTAGACCGGCGTTCCGATGATGATGCCACCCACGCTCGGGTCGGACAAGACCGGAATGAGGTCTGCGAAACCACCTTGACTGGCTTTGGGGTCGGCGGGGTCGTACACCCCGATGTTGCGGCCCGCCAGCTCGATCAGCTCGGTCGTGATGGCAGGATCGACGGCTTTGGCGGCTTCAAGGCAGATGGTCAGTGCGGCTGCCGTGGTCTTGGCCCTCCGGGGGCTGCATGAGATGCCCACAATCTTCAAAGGTTTGCGATCCTGAGCGACGGTGTCTGTCGAGGTCGCCGAGACCGCCGTACCCGCTACGAGGGTGGCCGTCAGAAACTTCCTTCGGTTCATGGTCTGCACTCCTTTGTGGATGGTCGGTTGATTGCTCTTGCACGTGTATTCAATTCCAGTGTCAGAATGAAAGCTCGGTCTGAAAGAAGAACCAGTTTGCGTCGGGGCTTGCTCCTGTGTTTTTCACAAACGGCCCGGGGAAGAAGTGCGAGTATCCCGCCAGGACCTGCCAGTAGTTACTGACTTTGTGGCTGAGCATGAGATCGATTTCCTGGCCGACGACAGAGCCGGATCGTCCCGTTGGGTCCTGTCGTTGCGGCTGCCCGCTGACATAGTACCATGCGTCCCGGCGGGAATCGAGGCGGAAAAGGTGCCAGTCGGCGAACAACGTGAGCCTCTTGGTCGGTTTGAGACTCAGAGAAGCCTGGTAGTCCTGGAGGTTCATCCAGGAGAATAGATTCATGCGACCGTAGTAGAGAATGTCGACGGCCCCGAAGATGCCGTCAAAGGTCTCGTAGTCTCCATCTCCGGGCCGGCGGTCACCGCTGCCGTAGCTGAACTCGCCGCCTACGCGCGGCTCCCAGGACGCGTCGAAGGTATATCCCAGACGGGCGTTGGCGCCCCAGGCATTGACATTGTCTGCGTTTCGATTCCCCAGCGTGTGTGCGAGAGTGCCGGCGTAGTCCCAGCTCTCCTTCACCTTGCCGGCGATGTAGCCACCCAGAGTGTGGGTGTCCAGATCGAGACGGTCCCCTTGCGCATTGACCACCAGATCGGGGTCGGTGTGCTTGCCTACCCAGAAGAAGTCCAGCTTCATAGGCAGGTTCTTCACCATGGCGTAGGCTCCGTAGGCGTTGAGGCAGCCATCTCGCGGGTCGAAGCTGTGGGGCTCGTAGCGGACCCGATTGGCGGCGAGGAAATGGGTCTCGGCGAAGGGCAGGTCCAGGATGAGCTTGGCGGCATCCCAGGTGTAGCGTCCAACGTTGCCCCAATCGCCGGGACCCCAGATCCGGTTGTCGCCGTAGAAAAGGGTCTGGCGACCGATTTTGACGCCCCAGGGACTATCGCCGATGCGAAGCCACTCGACATACATCTGACGCAGGTCTGCATCGTTCCAGTAGGGATTGTTCGCGAAGAAATCCTCTTCGCGGAAGTCCGAGTCGTACGCCCTGGAGTCCTGAATCTCGGTGTAGATGCACGCCCCCTCGGCAAGGCGAAGAGTGAGGTTCAGGCGCGCTCGCTGCAGGAGGAATCCATCCTCATCGTAGGTGTCCTTCCTCGTGTCGGCGTAGCGCTGGGCATTGAAATTCCTCTGGTGCTCGAAACGAAAGCGAAGACTCCCGCCGACATCGAGTTGGAACGGCCCGACCGGGAGGTCCTTGAGCGGCCGACTCTCGGCGGAGTCGACCGCCGCCGGACCATTCTTTGGGTTCGACGTTGCGTCTTCTGCGGCGGGCGGCGGGATATCGCCAGCAAGGAGGCAATGTGTCGGAAGAGCAAAAACTCCCCAGAGCAAGCCTGCCCATCGGAGCACATGTGCAGACACGCGTATCCTGTTTCTCGATGGCACCGGAAAGCTCCTTCCCGACCGGGCAAACACGAACGCGCTGCCCGATGCAGGAGGCTTCAGACTATCCCCGTTTCTCTGCGAGACGAATGGCCGCCTCGGCCACGCGGACGCCGAGTTGCCTGGCGGTCTCGATGCCGAACTCATCTTTCATGATGTCGTCCTTCCAGTTGTTCCACAGGGTCGCCCCCTGATGGGCCCTGGGCTTGCCGCCGACGACCATCACCTCGTGGACCAGCATGGCCGTCTGGATCTCCTGGATGATCAACTCCTGGCCCCCATTGCGGTAGGCGCCGGTCGCGAGCGCACCCAACGGCATGTCGGCCAGTTGCAGCTTGGGCTCGCGGAAGACCTGAAGTCGTTCGATGAAGGCTTTGCACAGGGCGCTCATACTGCGGAAGTAGCTCGGCGAGCCGATGATCATGCCGTCCGGCAGGCGAGGCGCCTTGAGCACGGGCAGCACTTCGAGATCGAAGTCGTCCTCCGGTTGCTTGGCCTCCGCCGAGGTCGCGCCGCCCAGCGAGCCGGAGATCTGAAGCCCGCCGAGGTCAATCAGCTCCGTCTTGATCCGAGGGTCTACCGTCCTGGCGGCGTCGAGGGCTACCTGGATGGCCGTGGCGGTCGTCTTGCCCTTGCGAGGGCTGCACGAGACGCCGACGATCCGGATCATCTTGTCCCCCTGAGCGGCCGCCGCCGTGGAGGCCACCGAGGCCGTCGCGCCGGCTGCCAGTGTTGTTGTCAGAAACGTTCTTCGATCCATGTTCTTTCCTCCCTTGTCAATGGTCGCATGAATGGGTTGAAATCTCACGACTATGGCGCCGCGTAGATCAGATAGAGTCCACCTAAGATGACCAGGACGCCGCAGACCTTCTTCACAATCGTTGTGCCTTTGGATTTCTCACTCCAATTTAGATATCGCTGGACCAGTTCCGTGCTGGTGCCCGCCAGGATGATGATGGAGCAGTGGCCCACACCATAGGCGACAAGCAGGATTATTCCATAGAGCAGGCTTGTGGAAGCGACTCGGAATGTCACGCCCAGCATGGGGGCCATGTAGGCGAACGTGCACGGCCCCAACGCAATCCCGAAGACCAGGCCCAGGATCAAGGCGGCCAGAAGCCCTTTTCGTTTCATCCCGATCTGGCCCGGCCCCGACCAGGGCATCGGGATTACGTCCAGCAGATACAGGCCCACGAGGAAGAAGATCAACGCGACGAAGTAGTTGCCGTATCGCCCGACGTCGCCCATCATCCGTCCGGCGGCGGCCGTGATGGCGCCGATAGCCCCGATTGTCACCAGGATGCCTATAGCGAACAAGGTCGAGATGAGGAACGCCCGGCGGGTGGACATTCGGCCCTGCTGGTCGATGAACCCGACGATCAGCGGGATGCTCGCCAGGTGGCACGGACTCAGCAGGATGCTCAGGATGCCCCAGGTGAAGGAAGCGATGAGAGCAATCGCCGGCGTCGCCTCCACGGCCTTCGTCAGTGCGGTGAACAACTGTTCCATTAAGGTGTTACCCCCATCTCCGCCAGTTTCCTTTCGATTTCGGCCTGCGGCCAGAATCCCGTATGGCGGAAGACCTCTTTGCCGTCTTTGTCGTAGAAGAACTGCGTCGGAATGCTCTGAATCCCGTATCGCGAGGCGAGAATCTGCTCCTGGCCGACGTGAACGAACACGACATTCAACTTCCCGGCATACTTGGCTTTCAACGTGTCAAGGATCGGGGCCAGCATGTCGCAAGGCACGCACCCGGTGGAACCGAAATCCACCAGCGAAGGTGTGCCGCTGCGGCGGGCCTTGTCCACGGGATTGTCCTTCGCGAGGAGGGATTGCTCCTTTGCCCAGGAGGCGGAGACCTCGATCGAAATGCGCCGTCCCATCGTACGGACATGCTCATCGACCACCGCTTGCTGCTTCTGTTGGAGCACCATGTGTCTGAGCTGGTCCTTAACCTGGTCCAGGGTCGCTCCGCCGCAGGCCTCCTTGTTCTCTTCGTAGAACGTGGCCACCTCCGCGTCGCTGACCTCCACGCCGGCGACCAATCCCTGGAGGTAGGTCTGAATCAATGCTCGCTCGTCCGATGCCGTCACATCTTTCTCTGAGGACTTGGCCTTGGCCTGTGCGACCAGGAGCTGACGCGTCGCCAGGTTTTCCAGCAGGAAGAAGGCGTTCTTCTTGAGCTGGGCCTGCATCTCTGCCGGCGCCTTGGCGATTTCGTCGGTGACCTCTTGTTCCTTTATGGCCAGACCATCCGCCCTCAGAATCACCCCGGGCGGCAGCTCCGACAGCCGTGCGTAGGTCAGGCTGTTCGAGGCCAGGCCCGGATAGACGTCACACACCAGGGCGGGTTTCGCTGCGACTTGGGCCGCAGATGTCGGAAGAATGGACACTCCAAGTACGACAAAGGCGGCTGTTGAAAGAACCTTGCTTCTCATCATGGTCATGATCTCCGGGTGCGAATCTGTTTCGGTCATTTCGGCGCGCATTCACCGATCTTGCAGGCCTTCTGGATCTGGGTGGGCGTGAGTTTCATCTTGTCGGCCAGCGCCTGGCTGATGCTGATGAGCCTGCCTGTCTCGAGGGGATTCTGCTCGACCCACTTCCTGAGGTTGTCGGCGCTGGCGAAGAAGCCCTGGTGGAAGCAGCCGGCGGAGGCCCACGTGCCGTCGGGTTTTTGTCGCTGGCCGAACCATGCGACGGCCGTCGCCGGTTCCAGTGACGCGACCTTGCCCTCGAATGTCTTGACGATGACCGGCTGCTTCGTCAGTCGATCCTTCTCGCGCACCTCGATGTCTTTGCCGGTCCGGGCGGCGACGCCGAGAGCGCAGTGCGAGCAGCAGCCCCAGGTGTGCACGCCGCCCTCGACGATCACCTCGGCGGCATCCTGCGGATAGCAGGCACGATCGCAGAAGCCGCAGCGGTGCGACATCTCCTTCTGTGCGAGCGATTCGAGGTTCAGGATGCTTCCTCCGGCGCCGGACCGTTCCGCGACAGCGGCATCTCTTGCGGCGAAAGCCTTGACCCACGGCCTGCCTGCGGCTTCGTCCTCGCCGGAGAGGAAAACAGCCTCGGTGATCGGGACCGCTTTGCCCGTAGCCCAGTCGGTGACGGTCACCTTCTTCTCGAAGTCGGTCTTGTCCTCGGTCAGGCACGAGTACATGATGAAATAGCAGTGAGGACCGCACATCCTGACCGAGCCTTTGTCCGTTTGGACGGTGACGAGCGTCCGGGCGTCGATATCCCCGTCGCACATGTAGCAGATGCGCTCCTTCGGACGCTCATCCGCCCTGGCCGGCGTGAGCCGCTCGAAGGGGGCGGCGCTGAGGCCGGACGCCGACAAGTCCACGCCCAACTCCTTCCACTTGGCCAGGATGTCCTCCTTGGAAAAGAACCCTTCGTGACGAAAGACTTCCTTGCCGGCGGCGTCGTAGAAGATCTGCGTCGGGATCACTTGAATGCCGTATGGCTTGGCCGCATCGGGATTCTCCCAAACGTCGATGAAGACCACCTCCATCCGACCGGCATACTCTTCCTTCAGTTCCTCCAGGATCGGGGCCATCATCTTGCACGGAATGCACTTGCCCGCCCCGAGATCCACCAGGCGAGGCAGACTCGACGCCTCCGGCAGGGCGGCCACGGTCGGCGTCGCCGGACCCGGTACCGGGGCCCCCTCCTTGCGTTGTTGCTTGATACGCACGATGGCGGCCACGGCCAGGATCAGAGCAGCGACCACCACGATCTTCATCGCCTTATGCATACCGTCTCCTTTCGATCTCAATACCGAAGGGGCCCACACGAACAGACACCACAGGCCCACTGCGGTAGCCAGCAGCAATGCGATGTTCGACGGAGCCTTGGTGCAACATTGTGCAAGCATCACCGTCTCACCTGTCCTGCGGCGGACTCAGACGCGCATGGATCTCATCGACCAGGCACTTCGAGAAGGCGTCCGGATTGCCCACGAGGGCCCACAATTCATCCAGCCGCTTGGCGTCCCTGTACTCGCCGTCTTCCATCCGCACCAGCACCAGTCCATTGACCGGCACATCGAAATGTTGCCGGAGAACCTCGACCCCCGGGTCTTCGATGCTGACGGACGTCCAGATTATCTGGCCCTTCTGCAACTGGTGAGCAAAGTGTTCCTCAATCTCGTAGGCCGCCATCGATTCTATCAGTCGGCATGAGGAACAGCGCTGGGCCCGATGAAAGTAGTAGGCGAACAGCACGGCACGGTCGGCCGCGTCGTTCGCGCCGGCGTCACGGCTCTGCGGATCAGCCACCGATGAGGCGGGACCTCGTTGATCCGACGGGTCCGCCGCGCGGCAACCCGGGCACAACAGGCATGCGCCCATCAGTAGCAACAACCGAACGGCCATCTGTATCCCCTTCTACGAGCGGATCATCTCGGCCGCCCGCGCGGCCACCCTGTTGACGTTATCGTCGGTCACCGGGCTCTTGCATTTCTCCATTCCCAAGTCGGCCAACTGCAGGTGTTTGAAGTCTGTGAACCCGGCTTGCTCCAGACCGGACTTGACACAGTTCAGTGGGCAGCCATCGATCGCCAGCACGCTGTCGGCGGCCTCCGTGGTCTTGAGAATGCCGCTGATCCGTCCACCGATTCCGGCCGTGCAGAACATCCGCCCCACTCCATCACGAGTCAGCTTCCTGGCGGCCTTGTCGGCGATTTCCCCGACATCCGCCGCACCGCTGCACGCAAAGATCAATTTCGGTCCGCCGCTGCATCCGCACGATTGCTGTTCGCTCATCGATAATCCTTTCCATCTCTTGCCCGACGTTTACGCCAGCATCTTCTGAATCTCTTCCGGTGATGCCACCTTGCCAACCACTTTCACTTGACCATCCACGGCCAGGGCCGGCGTCATCATGACGCCGAACTTCATGATTTCGTTGACGCCCGTGACCTTCTCAATCGTGTACTCGATACCAAGGGTCTTCGCAGCCGCCTCGGCATTCTCCGTCAGCTTCTTGCATTTGGGACACCCCGTTCCCAGAATCTGTATCTTTTTCATTTCGCAACTCCTGTCTCTTCCATCGTCAGTGTCCAGGACATGATCTGTTTCAAGGCAAGGACGACACTGTCCATACCGGAGTACACCACCGGAATGACGACCATCGTCAAGAACGTTCCGATCAGCAGTCCCACGGCGGCAACGATCCCCAGGGGGCTCATCCGTTCCAGCCCAACGGCCATCTCGAACACCAGTGGAATCAGGCCCACGATGGTGGAGACCGTCGTCATCAGGATCGGACGGATGCGCAGTCGAACCGACTGGAGGATCGCGTCGTCCTTGGCCATGCCCTTCTTCCTCGCCTCCAGGATGAAATCGAGCAGCAGGATGCTGTTGTTGACGATGGTGCCCCCCAGAAGGATCAGGCCCATTGTCGCCGGCTTGCACATGGGCTTATCAAAGAGCAACAGGCCCCACAAAGCCCCGGCAATCGCCAGCGGGATCGCCGCCATGATCGTGAGCGGATGTCGGAAGGAGCGGAACATGGCCACCAGGAGGATGTAGAGCAGTACGAAGCCGATCTTCAGAGCCTTGCCCATTTCGGCACTGCCCATTTTCATGTCGGCCATCGTGCCAGCGACCTGGATACTGTATCCGGCGGGTGGACGGATACCGGCCAGCCGCTTCTGTGTCATCTTGGCCACTTGCCCGATGGTGAAGACCCGGTTGACGGCGGTGATATCGATGGTGTTTCGCAGCCGCTCCCGCGTGATAAAGGGTTGATTCCGCTGGGAATCCACGCGTGCCATCGCCCGGATCGGCATCGGGCCGAACCGGGTGGAGACATAGGCATCGGACAGTTGCGCCGGCGTGCCGATGTCCTGGCCGGCGTACTGCACGGTAATCGGGATGTCCAGATACCCCTCCAGACGCATCGACGATCCGCTCATCCCCTTGACGGCGCCCTTGAGTTCGGCGGCCACGTCGGCCGGAGTCGTTTGGTACAGTCTCGCCAGGGCCGGATCGACGCCCACATGGTATTCGGTCTTGTCAAAGTACCAGCTTCGCCGTACATCCACCAGGCCAGGCTGACCCTTCAAAGCACCCAGGCACTGGTCCGCCAGGCGACTGATCACGCCGGAGTCCGGCCCGTTGATAATGATGTCCAGCGGTGCCCGCGTAGTAGAGACCGGTGTGGCTCCGTATTCGCTGAGGCGAAAACTGCGGACCCCCGGGAGACTCCGGAGGGCGTCGCGCCACTGATCCTGGATCTCCCAGATGGTTTCTTTGCGCCGGGTGCGAGCCGTCAGGTGAATCGTGAGCTTGCCGGACTGGGAGGTGGCACCGCCTCCCCCAAAGCTGATCTGGCCGGGCTCAGAACCCACGACAGACGACACGGATTCTACGGCAGGCTGGCCATAGACGATGCGCTCCACCTGATCGAGTGTCTTCTCGACTTCCGTCGGAGCCGTATCGGTGGGCGTCTCGAATTCCAGCGTCACGATGCCGGTGTCCATCGGGGGCATAAGCTCTCCGCCGATCAGGGGCTTCACCACCTTCATCGTTACCACGAAGAACGCGGCCGCCAGGATCAATGTCGCCACACGCCACCGCAGGGCGTTCCCCAGGATGCCCAAGTAGAGCCGCGACAGTAGATCCACGCCTTTGTCAGTTCGGGCGAAAAGGCGTTCCAGGAAGTTCCGGTGTTCGTGCGGCCGGGCCAGCAGCCGCGATGCCATCAGCGGCACCACGGTCAGCGAGACCAACAAGGAAGCCACCAGCGTGGCGGAGATCATCATGTTCAGCGGCCGCATCGTCTGCTGGGAATAGCCCCCGCTGAACATCACGGGAATCAGCACGATGACCGTGGTGAGCATGCCCGCCGTGACGGCCAACGCCACTTCGCTGGTGCCCTCGCGAGCCGCCAGGGCCGCGTCGGGATGCCTCATCTCGCGGTAGTGCCGGTAGATATTCTCCAGTACGACAATCGAGGCGTCGACGACCATGCCCACCGAGATGATCATCCCTGACAGCGTCACCATGTTCAATGTGTAGGGGCTGAACCAGAGCACCACCAGGCTCGCCAGAAATGCCAGGGGGATGCTGACAGAAACGACCACGGCGGCTCGCAGGTCTGCCAGGAAGACGAAGATGACCAGAACCGTCAGAAGCACGGCCTGCCACAGGGAACCGCGCATGCCGTTGACGTTCAGGTCGATGAGCGGCTGCTGGTCGTCAGTAATCTCGAACTCGATATCGGGATACTGGGCCGCGAGTCGGGGGAGGAAACCCTTGAGGCTCTGGATCGCGCTGACGGTGGGTCCATTGTCCGGCCGCAGAACATTGATCGCGATGGCGGGCTTGCCGTTGCCGTGATAGATGCTCCGTTGCTCGACCTCGCCCAGACTGACCTGGGCGACATCGGAAATCCGCAGCAGACCCTGGTTGGAATTGCGAAGAGGCAGGTCACGGATCTGCTGGAGATTGGCGAACTCGCCGGTGGTCTTGACCAGATACTCATTCTGCTGCGAGTAGATCATGCCGGCCGGAGCAGAAACGTTCTGCTTGGCCAGGGCGGCTGCGACCTCACCAATAGACATACCGTTGGCAGCCAGGCGGTCGCGATCCACCCGGACTTTCACCTCGGGCTGGTGCCCCCCGAACACATCCACATCGGCAACCCCGGGCAATGTCAGTATCTCATCCTGGATCTGGTTCTCCGCCAGAAGCCGAATCTCGGCGAGCGTCTTGGTGCTGCCCGGCTTCGGCGACAGGGCCAGCGTCACCAGCGGTCGCGTCGCATCCGTGATCCGATAGATGCGAGGTTCCAGGATGTCCCTGGGCAACTGGGAACGAATACGTCCGATGACATTCTGCACGTCCAAAACGGCCTCGCCGATGGGCTTGCTGTAGGCGAACTCCGCATTGACGGAGGACACCTCGTCGCGGCTGGTGCTGATGACCTTTGTCAGGCCGCTCAGGGTGTTCAACTCCTTCTCGATGATCTGCGTGATTTTGTCCGCCACGTCCGCCGCATCCGAGCCGGGGCGAACGGTGATGACGACCACCTGCGGCGGCACCGTGTTGGGAAACAGGTCCGTGGGCGTTTTGAAGAAGGCGAATGCGCCCAACGCGACCACCACCAGCACCAGGGCGATGACCACATATGGATTCTTCATGGAAAAGGCGGTGATATTCATTGTATCGCCTCCACGATTTGCCCGGAGGCGAGCTGCGCCCAGCCCAGGAAGGTGCTGAGAACCACCTGTTCGCCCGCTTGAATTCCATCGACCGCCACATCATCGCCGCTGGAGCCGAGGAGGTTGACCGGTCTGGCCTCCAGATGATGGTCCCGAACGACGAAGACGTGAGCATGTCCGTCCGGGGACTCGACGACGGCCGTTCCCGGCACGAGCGTAACATCCTTGTCGTTGCCCAGGACGACTCGCAGCGGCACATAGGCACCGGGTGAGAGTCCGTCCATTTCGCGCCCGCTGAGGTACACTTCGGCGCGGAGCATCCTGGCGGCATTCAACGACGGAAACAGGTGGGACAACGTCACCTCATGATTCTGCCGTGCCGCCGAATACTCAACGGCAAGACCTTCACGGACCTCCGGCAGGTCCTGTTGCGGCACATCGAAAGCGAGTCGGAGCTGGCTGCGATCTTCCACTACCATCAGGCTCTTGCCCGGCACGGCCAGGTCGCCAGGGTCCACCCTGCGATGCGATATGATCCCATCAAAGGGACTGCGGATCGTGCAATAGCTGAGCGTCGTCTCCAATTCGGCCTGCCGGCGTTGGAGGGATTCGATGGATCGCTCGATGGCGGCAGACTTCTGCCTCGCCGCATCCAGTTTGCCGCGGGCCTCGTTGGCTTTGTCGGAGGTCCCTTCCGCCTGCGCGCCGGGGATCGCGCCCTTGTCAGCCAAGGCCTCGTCACGCTGAGCCTCACGATCCCAATAGGCGACCGTTCTTGCCAGCGAATCCACCGTCGCCTGGTTGGAGGCCAGATCGGCCTGCGCCTGCTCGACCTGAGCTTTCATCGCCGCAATGCTCTCTTCGATCTGCCGGGAGTCCAGCGTGACCAGCACATCGCCGGTCTTCACCCATTCGTTCTCGTCGCGCAGGACTTTCTCGACCGATGCCGTCACCCGCGCAGAGACATCGGCAACCCGGATCGGCTCCACGACGGCCAGGTAATCCCGCATTCTTCGCAGGTCGCCCAGTCGAGCCGGCGCCGCGCGGACCGGCATGGGTTGCATGCCGTACTTGGGGGCAGCGGCCAGAGCTTTCTTCTTGTGTTTGACCAGCAGTACGCCCCCGAACCCCAGTGCGGCCATCATGATCAGAACGATCAGAATGCGAATTGCCTTCTTGAGCATCACATCTGCTTTCCCACTGCCAGACGCACCTGCGCCAGCGCCGTGTTATAGTCTGCCATGGCCTGATAGTAGTTCGTCTGCGAATCCAACAGGGCCGACTGTGCATCCAGGACATCCGTGATCGACCCTCTGCCAATGTCGTATTTCTCCCGCTCGGTCCGCAGGCTCTCGTCGGCTGAAGTCACAGCCGTCTCGGTCGCCAGAATCCGCTCGTGGGCGGACTGGACGTTCGATACGGCTGTCTCAACGTCCAGGCGGATCTGAAGTTTGAGCTCCCGCAGCCGATGGCGGGCGGCCGAGAGCCTTGCCTGTTCCTGACGAACGCGAGCATCGATTTGCCCCCCCTCAAAGAGAGGAATCTCCGCCGTGACCCCCACGACACCCACAGCGTCGGACGTGCTCGTTCCCGGCGGACGTTCCGAGGCATCCGGGGTCCATCGCTCCCCATAGGAACCCACCAGCGACACTGTCGGCAGATGACCCGCGCGTGCCGCGTCCACCACCTTGGCCTGTGCCTCCAGAGTGGCTTTGGCGGCCAGATAGTCTTCACGCTGAAGGTACGCATCATCCAAGCTCGCCTCCCATGGCTGCGTTGGCGACCACTCTGACGCCAGTTGACCTGCCACCGAAACCGGAGGACTGTCCTCGGGCAGCCCCAGGAGATTGGTCAGTACGAGGCCCTGGATCTTCAGGACATTCTTTTCCCGCACCAGCCGCTGCTGCAGATCGGCCAGACGTACCTCCGTGCGGAGGCGATCCACCCTGGCAGCCCTCTCGGAGGCGATCAGGTTGTCCACCTGCTTGAGGTGTTCATTCAGAGCCTTCTGAGAGAATTCGAGTGATTCGATCACCTTGCCCTGGGCCAGGATCGAGTAGAAGACGCTCGATACGTTGAAGACCAGTTCCTGTCGGCTGCGTGCCAGCCGATGCTCCGCCGCCTGCCGCAGAAGTTCGGCTGCCTCGACTTCGCGGGTCAGCCGTCCACCGGTGTACAGAGGCATCCTCACCACCAGGTCACCGCCAAAAATGTCCCTGCTGAAAACACCCAGTTCCCCGTTTTCGCGTACGGGAAGCAGCCGCTGGTCGTCCAGGTAACGGTTGAACCCTGCCACCGCGTGCAGGCTGGGCAATCGTTGACCCGCCGCAGCGTCTTGCCGAGCCCGGGCAGCGTCCACTTCATAACCCGTGGCGGCCAATTCGGGATTGTTGGCCAAGGCAACACGGATGGCCTCGCTCAACGTCAGCGGACCTTCCGCCGGACGCCGGTCCGTCTCCACGATCGGTTTCTCGGAGCCGTGTGACGCATCGCCGACATAGGGATCCATGAGATAGCTCGTTGTACAACCGGCCACCAACACTGCCAGGATCGACAACCAGGATATTCTTGCAAGAGTTCTCATCGGATCAGAAAATCGCTCCAAAGACCATGCCGGAGATCGTGGCCATTACAACCACCAGCGAGACGAAAACGACGGTCTTCTGTGTCCCCATGATCGAGCGAATCACGAGCATGTTGGGCAGCGACAGGGCGGGGCCTGCCAGCAGCAGCGCCAAGGCCGGACCCTTGCCCATCCCGGCGCCTACCAGACCCTGAAGGATCGGCACCTCAGTCAGTGTGGCGAAGTACATGAGCGCCCCGAATACCGACGCAAAGAAGTTTGTCCACAGCGGCCAAATGGCATGAGCTACACTCGCGAATCCGCCGCCGCCCCAGCCGGTGATCTCGAGCATCTTGTTCGGGCTGTCGCCTACAAGCATCTCTACATACTTGCTGGGAATGAACCCCTCATGGTCCGGGCGGCCCAGCAGGAAGCCTGCGACCAGCACGCCAAAGAAAAGCAGCGGCAGGATCTGCTTGGCAAATGTCCACGTCGCGCCGAACCATTCTTCGCCTTCGCCCTTACTGGAAGCCAGGGCCATCGATACACCTACGATGCCGGCGGAGAAGGGAACGAGCACCCACAGTCCGCCAGTCGGAAGGACAAACGCCAGTAGAACCGGCGCGATGGCCGCCAACACGATCTTCCACCATTGCACACTGAACCAGAGGATCAGGATCAGTGAGAAGGCTGCGGCAAAGCCGGCGGTTACAAGCCATTTGTTCTGCCATATCTTGGTCCAGGTGCCCGGCAGCGGGGCCTTCTCGATGATTCGTGAGGCATCCACCGTGACTTCTTGACCCTCATCCGGACCTTCCAGCATCTTCACCCGGTACACTGCTCCGGCCACAGCGGCATCCTCGGGCGCCTTGGTGATGGCCGCTCGGAATTCGGTTCCGTCGTCGAGAGCGATACGCCAGTCGTTGGGAGCGCCCCAATTGGCGAAAACAAGGATGCCGACCATCACGAAGAAGAACAGGGCGTTGTGTGCCAACGGCCGGGACACCTCCGGCTCGGGCATGCCCATCTGGCCGTTGGCCTTCTCCAGCTCCTCCTTGCGGTAGATCAGATGCATGATCAGGCCAATGATGACAGAAAAACTGATCGCACCCACCGCCCGCGCGATGCCGATCTCCAGCCCGAGGATTCTCGCCGTCAGAATGATCGCCAAAACGTTGATCGCCGGGCCGGAGTAAAGAAAGGCCGTCGCCGGTCCCAGACCGGCCCCCATTCGCCAGATCCCGGCGAACAGCGGCAACACCGTGCAAGAACAGACGGCGAGAATGCTGCCCGACACCGAGGCCACGCCATAAGCCAGCACCTTGTTGGCCTTGGCGCCCAAGTACTTCATCACCGAGGCTTGACTGATGAACACACCGATGGCCCCGGCAATAAAGAAGGCCGGCACCAGGCATAGCAGCACGTGTTCTCTTGCGTACCATTTCGCAAGGTGCAGCGCCTCCATAATGCCTCCGGTGAAGCGGTCCCAGCCCACCGGCAGCCAGAAGAACACCAGGAACACGACAGTTATCGCCGCAAGCTTCCTCCACTCGCTTTTCCAGTCCATTGAATCGGTTCCCCCCAGACTACAGTGAGGCCAGGAGCTTCTCGTGCTCCTTGGCCTGGCATTTCAGGACGCGGGTCGTGCAGCCGAGAAAGTCGACGACGCACGGGGTCCGCAGGCAGTAGAAGACCTTCAGGCCCTCCTTGCGGCAACTCAATACGCCGGCGTTGACCATCACCGCCAGGTGCCGCGATACGTTCGACCGCTCGGACTCGATGTGCTCGGCGATGTCGCAGACGCATTTCTCCCCATCTCGCAGGAAATCGATCACCGCGATACGCAGCGGATGAGCGATGGCCTTGGCGATTTCCGCCTGCTTCTCGTACAACAGGTGCTTACGGGTGTCCATAATCGTGCAGCTCCGACCTTTATCACGGGCCGTCCCGCGACGGTCCGACTTTATGACTATGTGGCAATATACTCACATAGTATCACAATGTTCAACTCCAATTCCAGATTTCGCGTCTCTGCGCCCTATGCCGCCTGCAAGGGGGCCAGGTCGGCGCGTTTGAGCGGGGGGAAGCCGAGCTCGCGGAGGACGCGGTTGAAGGTTGTCAGGGTTAGTCTGTCCGGCGCGAGAATCTCGATGCCGATTGGCTTTCCATCTTGTGTGAAGTCGATGACGAGGCCAGGCTCGATCCGCTTGGTCCACGCGCTCTTATCCGTCGACCGGCGCGGCAGATAATAATAGGCGGCAAGCGCTTGCCCATGGCGGAATGTCACCTCAAGATATGACTCGTTCATGTCAAGCTTCCCCACATGGATACGCGGTTATCACGACCAACCGCTTGGCACGGGCATCAGGTTCCACTACGACTTCCCAGATTCGCCTGCGATGAGTCGTCACAATGACCCACCGGCCGTCGACCACATCCGGTCTCCAGTCCTTTGGGTGATCGAGCATCGCTCGCAGATCCAGTTCCGAAAAACCACGATCCATCGCGCGTTTGACCAAGTGCGGACTGATTTCCAGTTCCACTCCCACCATTCCGGCCAGTCACGCACCGTACTGCTTCTACATTCTACCATAGTGATCATGGATGTCCGAAGAGCCGACAAAGTGCATTTTGGACGAAACGACTCCCGGGGGCAAGACCAGAATGAACTCCTTTCATCAGAGCTTCAGCGGGAAATTGGGGGTTGATGTCTCAGGGTCAGGGTGGTAAGACGTAACGACTTGCGATTATGGCAGATGCGAAGAGAACATACCGGCTGTTCATCAGCGCCAACGACCCCAGCGCCGACGTGCACTGCGCCGGGCTGATTCGCGCCTTGGCGGCGAGTGGCCGAAAGATCGAGTTCGTGGGCATCGGCGGGCCGAAGATGGCCGAGGCCGGCTGCGAGCTGATCGAAAACACCGTGGGCGGGGCGGTGATGACGTACAAGGCGGTGGCCCACGCGGGGTACTACTACAAGCTCCTGAAGCGAATCGGACGCCACCTGCGCGAGCATCCGGTCGATCTCGTGATCGTTTGCGATTCCCCCTCGTTCAATTTCCATGTTGCCAAGGCGGCCAAGCGGGCCAGTGTCCGGACGCTGTTTTACGTCGCCCCCCAGCTCTGGGCCTGGGGGGCATGGCGCATCGGCAAGCTGCGCCGCTGCTGCGACAAGCTCTGTTGCCTGCTGCCCTTTGAGGAGCCGTGGTTCCGTCAGCGAGGGGTTGACGCGACCTTCGTCGGCAATCCACTGCTGGACAAGATGCCCGCCGACCTGACCAGCTTCCGCAAGGACTATTCGGGGTTCGATGCCCGCCGGGCGCGGATCGCGCTGATGCCCGGCTCGAGGCTGGCGGAGATCGAGTCGCTCTGGCGGCCGATGCAGGAGATTGCACTGCTGTTACGACGCGAATTTCCTGGAACGCGATACGTGGCCGTGGCGACCAGCGAGGAGCGCCGGGCCCTGCTGAGCGGGATGGAGATCCCGGGCTTTCAGTGCGAGTATTCGATCGATTCGGTGACAGATACGGCCGATGCGGTCGATTTCTGCCTGGTCGCCAGCGGCAGCGCGACGCTCGAGGTGGCCTCCGCCGGCTGCCCCATGGTGGTCATGTACCAGACCAACAGGATCCTCTGGCATCTGATCGGGAGATGGCTGGTGCGGTCGAAGTTCTTCACGCTGGTCAATCTGCTGGCGGATCGACCCCTGGTGCCGGAATTCATGCCCTACTTCGTATCCGTTGCCCCGATTGCCGACCAAGTGTCCACTCTCCTGCGGAACCCGAAGACATTGAGCCGCCTCAACAACGAACTGGTTGATCTGATCGAACCACTGACACAGAAGAAAGCCGGCCAGGAGGTGGCTCGAATTGTCCTCGACATGCTCGTTTGAATCCGCCTGTCGGCTCCCGCCGGGCGGTCTTCTCTCCGGATTGGAGGGTCCGCGGTGAACGAATCTACTTCCAAAGGCCATCGGATCGACATGGTTGCCACGGCGGCATCCCTCGGTGCCCTGTGCTGCTGGTCGATCGGGCCGATCTTCATCAAGCAACTGACCGGCTACGTCGATTCCTGGACGCAGAATGCGCTTCGGTACACGGTGGCCTGCCTGTTCTGGCTGCCCGTGCTGCTTCATTTCATGCGCGTCGGTCGCTTCGACCGTCGGACGTGGCGTCTGGCCCTCTTGCCGGTGGCGACCAACGTCGCCATGCAGAGCTTGTGGGCCGCGATGTTCTACTACATCCACCCGGGCTTCGCGGCGCTGTTGAGCAAGACCTCCGTGCTCTGGGTGGCTCTGTTCTCTCTGGTGTTCTTCGCGGATGAAAGGCCTCTGGCCAGGAGTCGATGCTTCTGGCTCGGCTTGGTTCTGTCGGTGATGGGGGTGTGCGGCGTGCTCTACTTCAAGCCGGACTTCAGCGCCACACGGACCCTTCGAGGCGTTCTGATCGCGCTGATTTGTGCCGTCATGTGGGCCGCGTATGCGGTAGCGGTGAAGGTCCGATTTCGAGACGTCGATTCTCGATGCGGTTTCGCCGTGATCAGCCTCTACACGACCTTGGGGCTCTGGATCGGCGCGTTTCTCTTCGGTGATCCCGCTCGGACCACCTCCCTGGGAATTCCTGGCTGGACGGCGGTGATTGTTTCGGGCATTACCGCCATCGCGCTGGGGCATGTCTGCTTCTATACCGCCATCAAACGCATCGGCGCGACCCTTCCGTCTCTGGTCATCCTGGCCCAGCCCTTCGTGGTTTTCAGTATCTCCAGCGTGGTTTTTGGCGAGCGATTGACGCTTGCCCAACTGGCCTTCGGCGTTCTGCTGCTGGCGGGGGCCGGCCTGTCGGTTTGGGCCCAGGAGGATCTCAGGACCACCGCTCAAGGGCCCTCGGCTCAGGACCGATGAATCTGTCGTTGACCGTCTGAGGCCCGGAACGGTATAATCATCTCGTCTGGTGATGCAGCAACTTCTTGCATGGACGGGCACACCGATTCTTGTCAGGAAGGGACCGGAGAGTGTGATATGAAGAGACACCACACGGAGCACCCCTGCCTTCTGATCTCATTGTGCTTGTCAACCGTTTCGGGTGAGCATTTCCGCAAACCGCGACAGACCTGTTGACGGTCTGCTGTTGTATCGGGTCGCCAAGCGGCCCGTTGGATTAGGAGGACCTGTCATGAGCTTTCGTACAGTCTGGTTGATGGCAGCATTGGTGGTTGGTCTCCTGGGGTCGGGTGCGAACCACGCTCAGGAGATCGAGAATCTGTTGGTGAACGCCGGTTTCGAGGATGGTACACAGACGGGTTGGGGCGGCTACGGCAGTCATACGCGCGAGATCGTGACCGAGATCGTGGGCGCCAACATCCCGGAGGACGTGGTCGAGGGGAAGTACTGCATGCACGTGGTCGTCCCCACGGCAGGTGCCAATTTCTGGGATGCCGGGATCCAGACCTTCTACAACGGCACGTTCGAATCGGGCAAGCGGTACACCTTCTCGGTCTGGCTCAAGAGCAAGGAGGGTGAACTGCGGCTCAATCTCAAGCCCGAGCTGGCACAGGATCCGTGGACCGGATACGGCGAAACGATGGTCACGATCAACGAAGAATGGGCGGAGTATCATGTGACAACGGCGGTCCTGACCGCCGCGGTCAACCCGGCTCAGATTTCGATTCACATTCAGGCCCAGGCCGGCGAGTTCTGGCTTGATTATGCGCAATTCTATGTGGGCGAATACATTCCGACGGTTTTCAAGCCCAGGACAACCGCCGCCGAACCCATACCTGCCAATGGCGCGACGGACGTGCCGAATGACGCGACCTTGGCCTGGGAGCCGGGTGTGTATGCGGTTGTGCACGATGTGTATTTCGGCGCCTCTTTTGACGACGTCAACAACGCCAGCCGGTCCAACCCGATGGGTGTCCTGGTCAGTCAAGGCCAGCCGGCCACGGCGTTTGACCCGCCCGGCTTGCTCGACTTCAACCGGACCTATTACTGGCGTGTCGATGAGGTGAACGCGGCTCCGGACAGCACGATCTTCAAAGGCGACGTCTGGAGCTTCACGGTCGAGCCGTACGTCTATCCGGTCGAGAACATCATTGCCACCGCCTCCAGCGCCGAGGCAAACGCGGGCCCGGCCAATACGATCAATGGCTCGGGACTCAACGCGGCCGATCAGCACTCGATTGACGCGAGCGACATGTGGCTGACCGACATGAGCAATAGCGGGCAGCCGGTCTGGATCCAGTACGAGTTCCCCCAAGTCTGCAAGCTCCACGAGATGTGGGTCTGGAACTATAACGTGCAGTTTGAGCTGGTGTTGGGCTTCGGACTCAAGCAGGTTGCCATCGAGTATTCGGTCGACGGTGTCGAATGGACGGCACTGGACGACTACGAGTTTGCCCGCGCTACCGCGAAGGCGACGTACGCAGCCAACACGATCATCGATCTGGACGGTGTGGTCGCCAAGTATGTCCGCCTGACGGCCAAGAGCAACTGGAGCGGCATGATGCCTCAGTTCGGCCTCAGCGAGGTCCGGTTCTATTACAAGCCGGTGGCAGCGCGCGAGCCGGCACCGGCCGACGGCCAAAGCGAGGTGGGGCTGGATGTCGTTCTCGATTGGCGTGGTGGTCGCGAGGCGGTGATTCACGAAGTCTACTTCGATACGGACCCGCAGGCCGTCATTGACGGCACAAACCCCGTCGTGACGGTCACAGAGAGCCGTTATGAGCTCAGTGACCTGAATCTTGGCACCTCCTACTACTGGAAGATCGATGAGGTCAACGAGGCGGCCACGCCCAGTCGGTGGGCCGGTCCTGTTTGGAGCTTCTCGACCCTGGAATACGCCACCGTAGACGACTTCGAGAGCTACAACGACGACATCGAGAGTGGCACCGCCATCTTCCAGACCTGGATCGACGGCTGGGAAAACAACACGGGATCGACGGTCGGCTATCTGGAAATGCCGTTTGCCGAGCAGAGCATCGTTCACAGCGGACGCCAGTCCATGCCGCTGTTCTATGAGAATACAAACGGCGTGACCATCGCGGAGGCCGTGCGGTCGTTTGACACGCCGCAGGATTGGACTGCGCACGGTGTCCAGACCCTCTCGTTGTATTTCCGCGGCACGGCAGGGAACACCGGACAGATGTACCTGAAGATTGACAACAAGAAGGTGCCTTACGATGGAGATGCGGGGGACATCGCCAGAGCCGTCTGGCAGCCGTGGAACGTCAGTCTCTCGAAGGTGGGTGGCAACCTGCGAAGCGTCAACGAGTTGACGATCGGCATCGAAGGAGCTGGTGCGACCGGGACGTTGTACTTCGACGATATCCGACTGTATCCCAAGGCAGTGGAGTATGTTACGCCGGTCGAGCCCGACAATTCCAGCCTGGCGGCCTATTATGCGTTCGACGGCAACCTGAGCGATGGTTCCGGCAACGGACACAACGGCGTCGCCAACGGCGCAATCGCCTACGGAGCCGGTGTCACGGGGCAGGCCGTTCAATTGAACGGCAGCGACGCCTACGTTTCGGTGACCGGCGTGGGGATCACAGGGGCGGCGCCCCGGACGATTGCCGGCTGGGCCAAGGCCGATTCGCTCGGCATTGCGGAATGGACCAATGTCTTCGGTTTTACCGGTCCCAGCGGCAACGGCGGCCACTTCGACATCGAGGCGGTGGGCACAACGGACAACACCACGCTGGGTTACTATGGTCTGCACCGCTACGGGTGGGAACGGGACATCATCCCAATTGACCTGGAGTGGCATCATCTGGCCGGAACCTATGACGGGACGACCGTGCGGTGGTATGGCGACGGAATGCTTATTGGCAGTGCCGATGTCGATCCCGCCGGCGTGAATCCGCCCGGACTCGTCCATATCGGAAAGCGCCAGGACAACACGAATTTCTTCCCCGGCTTGGTCGACGAAGTCCACATCTATGGCCGGGCGCTGTCGGATGGAGAAATTGCTTGGTTGGCCGGCAAGAGGGTCCCGACGCACAAGCCGCTTTAGGTTGTGTCTGGAGGAATGCGGCCCGGAAGGGTGTATCGCAGGAAGATGTACTCGACGAGAGTGTCGACTGGTTTGGAGAAGAAGCCGGCTTGAAACAGGCATGCTGCCGGCCAATCTCTGGGTGGAGGTTATTGCCCTTAACGGATTCCCGGTTCCAGTAGGGTTGGCAACGTCACGTTCCATTTTTGGGAAGGAGAGACACAATGAGGAAGATGATAAGTTTTGGTGTGCTGGCCTGTGCGCTCCTGATCGGCAGCGCGCGGGGAGCGGGTTTTAAGGACGACTTCAACCGGCCCAACGGAAACGTGGGGAATGGTTGGACGACGCAGACGAATGGGACCATTACGGTTGAGATCGTGGACGGCGAGGTTCTCATTGCGGGCACGCAGGCCACCGACTGGGTGCGATGCGGCATCTCCCGACCGGTTGTCGATGAATCGAAGGTTGCCTGTGACTTCAAGGCCGGGGAGAGTTTCAACTTCCACATCCGCATCGACTCCGCGGGCAGCAGCGCCTTCTTCGAGGTCTACACGTGGGGAGGGCCTTTGATCCATGCCAATTCCCCCGACGGCAGTTGGCCGGGTTGGACCGACATCACCAACTCCAATATCACCGCCGGACAGTACAACACCGTGGGCCTGGAACTGATCGGTAACGAAATCACCGTGAGCCTCAACGGCAACGCGGTCGGCACGTTCACGAATGCCGGCTTTACCCGCATCGAGAGCGTGCTCATCGCCAGTGATTCGGCCGCCGGCACGACGGGGCGCCTGCACATCGACAACGTGGTGATCGGGGAGGTTGTTCTGGGGGTGGCGGGCGATCCGAGTCCGGGGAACAACGCCACCGACGTACCCCAGGACGTGGTGTTGGGCTGGACGGCGGCCGCGACAGCGGCCACGCACGATGTGTACTTTGGCACCGTCCTGGAGGACGTGGACGCGGCCACACGGGCCAATCCGCTGGGGGTGCTGGTCAGCCAGGGCCAGACTGACAGTTCGTTCGATCCGGCCGGCTTGCTGGACTTTGAGCAGACCTATTACTGGCGTGTCGATGAGGTCAACGGCGCCCCCGACTACACGGTCTTCAAGGGCCCTGTCTGGACGTTCACGGTCGAGCCGTATGTCTATCCGGTCGAGAACATCATTGCCACCGCCTCCAGCGCCGAGGCGACCGCCGGGCCACAGAACACGGTCAACGGTTCCGGCCTCAATGCCTCCGATCAGCACTCGGTCGAAGCAACCCACATGTGGCTGACCGACATGAGCAATAGCGGGCAGCCGGTCTGGATCCAGTACGAGTTCCCGCAGGTTTACAAGCTCCACGAGATGTGGGTCTGGAACTACAACGTGCAGTTTGAACCGGTTCTGGGCTTCGGCCTCAGGCAGGTAACGATCGAGCACTCCGTCAATGGGGTCGAGTGGACGGCCCTGGGCGAGTATGAGTTTGCCCGCGCCACCGCAAAACCGACTTATGCGGCCAACACGATCATCGATCTGGATGGTCTGGCGGCCAAGTACATCCGGCTGACGGCCGGCAGCAACTGGAGCGGCATGATGCCTCAGTTCGGCCTCAGCGAGGTCCGATTCTACTATAAGCCGGTGGTGGCGCGCGAGCCGGTACCTGCCGACGGCCAGAGCGGGGCGGAACTGGAACTCTTGCTCGACTGGCGTGGCGGCCGAGAGGCGGCCTCCCATAAAGTCTACTTCGGTAGCGACAGGGCCGCTGTAGCCGGCGGCACGGCCTTGGCGGGCACGGCGGACGAGAGCCGGTACGCGATCAGCGGTCTGGACCTCGGACAGATCTACTACTGGAAGATCGATGAGGTCAATGATGCGGCCACCCCAACGGTTTGGTCCGGGCCGATCTGGAGTTTCTCCACGAAGGAGTACATTATCGTTGAGGACTTCGAAGCCTACAACGACGATATCGACGCCGGCACGGCGATTTTCCAAACCTGGATCGACGGCTGGGAGAACGGCACTGGTTCGACCGTCGGATACCTCGAGACACCATTTGCCGAGAGAAGGACCGTCTTCGCCGGCTCTCAGGCGATGCCGCTGGAATACAACAACACCGCCAGTCCCTACTACTCCGAGACACAGCGGGATTTCGGGGGCGCCAACTGGACCGTCAGCGGCGCCGACACCCTTGTAGTGCACTTCCGCGGCAACGCCGCCACCACGGCAGAGGCAGCCGGCAACGATCCTGCGCCGCTGTACATTGCGGTGGAAGACCGAGCCGGTCGCGTTGCGGTGGTGACACATCCTGATCCGCAGGCCACAGTGCTTACCACGTGGCAGACCTGGGAGATTCCGTTCAGCATGCTCAGCGGGGTGACTCTGAGCAATGTGGAGACGATGTACATCGGTGTGGGCAGCCGGAACAATCCGAGCGTCGGTGGTTCCGGCCGGGTCTTCATCGATGACATCGGTGTCGGGCACCCGGGCAATGTCGATCCGGGCAACAGCGGTCTTGTGGCCTACTATGCGTTGGAAGGCAACGTGGAAGACAGTTCCGGCAACGGACACCATGGCACGGCGGTCGGGAATCCTGTCTACGTGCCTGGACAAGTGGGTTCGGGTTTGATTTTCGATGGGACGGGCGCCCAATATGTCAGCTTGGGAACGCTGAATCCTTCTGAGGCTACCGGCCGGCTCTCGGTCTCGCTCTGGGCCAACTGGAACGGCCTGAGCGGCCAGTACCAGGGCCTGATCGGCAAACGAGATTCGTGGGCCGCCGCCGACATGATGTGGCAGATTGAGGCCAACATCGACACGGGCATCGTGCGCCTCCAGAGAGAGGGTATCGCCGACATCCCCACGACGGCACTGCCGATCGGTGAATGGTACCACGTGGCGATCACGTTCGACGGTGCTCTCGGGAAGGTTTACATGGCCGGGGATCTCGGCGCCGAGGGGCCGTTCTCCTTCGGTACCGATCCGGATTCCGCCATGGTATTCGGTGCCTCGGTGGCCAACGGTGGCAATCCATTTAACGGCGCGCTGGATGAGATCCGCATCTATGATCGCGTGCTGTCACCGTTTGAGATACGGTATCTCGCCGGCCAGTAATCCGGTCCGTTCGGGGCTGGGAATACGGCGACCGTTCCAACGCGAGCAGCGGTCTGAAGAAGGCAACGTTCGTGGGACCCACACGGATTTGGTGTGGGTCCCACTGTTCTTCCCCCCGGGTCGCTCGAGGGGTGCTCCGGCACGCGGGGCGAGCGAGTGGGTTCGGTCGGCAGGCCGGTCGCCTTCACAGTGTCCCATAATCGCCGCTGTTCGCGAAGTGGTTAGAAGAAAACGCAATAAGGCGTTGTTGGCAGAGGCCTGAAAACGACATAATCAACTGTCAGGCTGCGGCTCTGCGGGCATGCCGTTCTTGCCTGCATGACAAAGGAGCAAGGGATTCAAGAGCCCCCGGCAGTCCGGCGTTTGAGATGGACGCATCCCGCTGTGGCAACGGCATTTGAGATGCGTGGCCCGACTGGACATCGGCGGCTGGAATCGAAGCAGGCAGGACGCACAGGGTGAACGCGGAAAGGCTCGCTCTTGGTGAATCCGAGAAGTGTCAGGAGTGCCTTTCTCCCGGACAATCGACCTGTCGAGCGGGGTGATGGAGATATCCTCCTCGGGGATATGGGGATTCACGCCGATAGACAGAGCGATAGGTGTTTCCGTTTGAGACTGGGGCAACAACCGAGTCAGTGTCTTTTGAAGGAGGACAGGCATGCGTAAGAAACTGCTCTACGTAACTCTGGTTTTGCTGGTGTGGGGTCTGGTGGCCCCGGGCCGGGCGGCCGAACTGGCCCATCGCTGGAGCTTCAACGGCGACCTCACGGATTCAGTGGGTGGTAAGGATGCCGTGATCGTGGATTTGGGGCCAAACAACGCCATTCTGTCCGACACGGAGATCACTCTGACCGGCGGCGCCAAAGCCAGCTCGGACTACATCGACCTGCCCGACGGGATCGTCAGCAGTCTGGGTGATGCCGTTACATTCGAGGCCTGGGCCACGCAGATCTCGGTACAGAACTGGTCCCGTATCTTCGACTTCGGCTCGAGCACCTCGCACAACGTGTTCATGAGCTGGACCAGCGGCACGACGCTGAATGCGGATCGCGTTGAATGGCTCGGCCCCAATGACAGTGATACGAGGGACAACACGAATGCTCCCTACACGCTTGGCGTGGAATTCCACATCGTTTGCGTGTTCGACAATGGGCTGGTGACGTGGTACACCGGACCGGCGGACAGCCCGACGTTGGGAGAGGCCAAGGGGTCCTTCCAGTCCACGAACAAGCTGTCGGAATTGAACGACACGAACTGCTGGCTGGGGCGCTCGCAGTGGGAGGACGCCACTGCCAATGCCAGTTGGAACGAGGTTCGGCTCTGGAAGGGCGCGCTGACTCCCGACGAGATCGAGAAGTATCATCGCATGGGACCGGACGGCATCAACCCGAACGTTGCCGTCGCTCCTTCGCCGGAGGACGGCGCTACGGATGTCCCGCGCGAGGTGAGGCTGGGCTGGGGCGCGGGCGAGTCGGCTGCAGCGCACGACGTGTACTTCGGGACGTCCTTGGCGGATGTGGACGCGGCCAGCCGGAGCAATCCGCTGGGGGTGCTGGTCAGCCGGGGTCAGGCGGGTACGACGTACACGCCGCCGGTGCGTCTGGAGTTCTCGACGA